>MDSV01034367.1_pt1 | contig 26625 bp, 19 predicted proteins | sample 810851 | NCBI WGS metagenome assembly MDSV01 (sample SAMN05326640, study PRJNA326480) | marine metagenome | isolation source: seawater | place: Atlantic Ocean: North East | collected 2012
CCGAGGCGGCGCGCGTCGGGGACGTCGACGCGTTCGTCGCGGCGCTGGAGGGGAAGAACGGCGGCGGCTGAGCCTGAGCCTGATTCTGAGCCTGAGCCTGAGCCTGAGCCGATCGGGGCGTCAGGGAGAGAGGCGAAAGGCGTGCGGCGCGGGACGAATCGGCGCGCGAGACGAACCTGACGGTTCGAGACGAAGAAAAAAAACACGCATCCGACTCGAACATCCTTCTTTGCGTAGACTACATTCCGACTCGGCGTCTACTCCTTAGGCGTGAACACGAACTTGATCCCGGAGTCGCCCGCCGGCGCGGCCTCCTCCTCCGTCTTCGCCTTGCCGAACGAGCGCTCGGCGTCCGTGCGCACCTCGCGCGCGCCCTCGGGCTTGGCGCCGTCCTTGCAGCTGTCTGCCACGCACACGCACGACGCGCCGAGCACCTTGACGGTGACGAGCTCGTACCCTTCCCCGCAAGCCCCACCTTGTTCTTCGTACATGGACTCCACGCTGAGCGACTTGATCCCCTCCGCCTTGCGCTGCGCCTCCATCTCCGCCATCATCGCCGCGTACGCGTCCTGCGAGTTGCCCATCTTGTTCAGGCCCGCGACCGCCGCGCCGGGCGAGGAGAAGGCCACCGCCGCGGAGAGCGCGAGCGCGGCAGTCGCGTTCAGGGCCACGCGCGCGGGGTGGCGATCGGTCGCGGACGCTGCCGCGACGGGGCGCGCGGAGGTTCGCGAGGCGCGCGACGCGGGCGCAGGGGCGCAGCGGAGCGCCGACACGTTGGCGGAGACGGCGAACATCGAGATCGTCGAGGACGGGGGTCCTCGGTTGCGGCAGCAGGGAATGATGAGGCGGACGTCTCGACACGGGAGACACGTGTGTTTCCACGTGACATCCATCATCTGTTCACCTCTGGTTTTGCAGAAAAATGGGCCCTCACACAAGGCTACTGTAATAACCGACCGTCTCGCACAGAAGATTCGGGGGAGAAAAAATCAAAGGTTCGCCAATCCTGAACCCCAGGTCGGGTCGCATAACGCGGGAAGAAAATCGCGCGTCGCGTTTGCGCGAAAAATTTGAAGTTTATCCAAAGTTGTCCTTTGAAAAATGACGAGGTCGCGCTTTGAGCCGGACACGCTCCCTCTTTCCGACGCGCAAGCGACGGGCGGATCACGCGACCACACCCACTTCAACGCACTCGACGCACGCGAACGCTCGCCCGTGAGCGAACATGACCGCCATGTAGACCCCCCGGGACGCTGAACACGCGAACGCGACCGACAAAAAAAGAAGAAGAATAAACGCGGGAACAAAAGGTGCGTCCGAGAAGACGAGCGGACCGACGACCGACGCGCGACCTCGTTCGACCGCGCATACCGGCGCGCGTATCAGTCGCCGGCACGCACGCTGACCCACGATTGATTCCCGCATCAAATCACAGTCCAGAACGCGCGACTCGCTGGACCCGCTCGACCCCCGCACGCGTCTTTCCGGTGGCACGATGACGCGCCACTGCTGAGACGATGACCGCCGAGGATCAGCAATCGAACGAAGCACACGTCACCGACGCGAACGCCGACCGTTTCTCGACGCCCGAGGCCAACGAGCACCTGAGCGCGTTGCAGCAGGAGAAGGCCAGGCTCGAGAACGCGGTGCGCCACCTGGAACGCTCCAACGAAGAGCTCGGGGAGGCGCTCGAGACGAAACCAGATCCGGTGTATTCTGAAGCCGTCGAGGAGAACCGACGCGCCGTCGCGAACCACCAGCGCGAGATTTACAAGCTCGCCGTGGAGATCGCCGGGATCACGGGCGAAGTCGCGCAGGTCACGCCGCCTCCCCCCGCCGCGGACCAGCCCCGAGGCGGTCAGTGGCTGTGAGCGCGTCGTTCGAACGCCGTTCGCGTCGCGTAGCGGAGCGCTTAACTAGTAGGCGTTCCTGGAGGAACGCGCGATGGCCACGCTCGCGCCCGCCGGGCTCGTGAAGTCCTCCTCTGCCTCCTCCAGCTCGTTCGACGCGCTGCAGCGCGCGAGCACGCCGGGCAGGCAGGTCCCGACGTCGCCGAAGTCGTCGTCGGGGCGCCTCGACCAGGACGCGTTCCTGTCCGAGAAGTCGGGCGCCGAGGATGGCGCCCGCGGGATGGCGGCGTCTTCCGACGGCGCGCGCGGGACCTTGGACCGCGGCCACATGAGCTTGGACCACTTGGACGCCGAGCTCGGCGTCGAGGAGCTGATCAAAAAGCTCCCGGACGTGCTGTTCCCGTTCGATGGCGACGACCAAGGCGAGACGCTCACGCCGTTTACCGCGGTGTACGGCTCTCCCGGAGGCGGCGCGGGGTACGCCAGCCGCCCGCCCCGCGACCGCCGCGAAGGAGGCGGCGGCCTGTCCCCCGGCGCGGCGGACTTCCTTCCGTTCGGGTCCGCGCCCGCCTCGTCGCGCCGCCGCGCGCACGGCTTCGGCGGTCGCGAGTCGGGCGAGAGCCGCGGTGCCGGCGCCGGGCGCGACGGGCGGCTCGGCGCGTCGCCGACGTCGCCGCCTTCGTTCGCGTTCGGGTCGCCGCCGAGCGAGTCGTTCTCGGAACGCTCCTCCCCGAACGGCGCCAAGTACACGCCCCCCAACCGGCGCGTGAGCCTGGGGAGCCACGAGCCTTCATTTACCCGGAGCCGGCGGGCTAGGGCGCAGCACCCCGCGCCGGTGAAGAAGAACCCCGCGCCCGGGTTCAACGGCGCCGGGTTCCGGAGCGCGCGGGAGATTTACGTCGGGAAGGTGCACGAGTTTTTGTGCGGGCGCGCGGCGTTTGGCGCGCCGTGGGTGCGCATCTCGGGCAAAGACTCCGTGCACGCGCACACGGAGAAGCCCCTGACGATCCCCGAGAACTACCTGCAGTTCTTCAAGGACCACGCCGTCGCGTTCGAGCTCTCGCCCTGCGCGCGGTACGTCGCCGCCAAGATGCCAGGCGAGGAGCACGCGTGCATCCCCCCGCCGCCGGCGGAGGGGAAGCCGGGGGCGTCCTCCGGGTCCTCAGCCTCGGAGTCGCAGAACGCCTCTCTCTCTTCCTCCGTGGGGTCAGACGACGGCTTCGTGCTCGCGGGCAAGCGCCGCGAGCGCCGTAGCTCGGCGTCCGGCAGCCCGCCGGTGCACAAGCCGTGCGCGTACGTCTCCAAGCCGGGGGGATGCCGCGCCGGCGACGCGTGTCGATTTTCTCACGCGACGTGACCAAAGACACCGACGCGAGCACGCGTGAATTACCTTCTACAGTGTTATACCATAAAAGGGTCACACCACGACGACCGTCACCACATCGTCACGTCTCATGACACGTCGTCGTCGTCGAACTCGCGCTCGTCTCGCTTCGCGTCTCGCTTCGCGTTTGGCTTCGCGTCTCGCCAAAAAAATCTCGAATGAAAAAATCACCGGGGGTGCTTGATGAGCGCGCGCAGGAACGGCGCCGCCGCATCCTGCAGCGCGGCGACCGAGAACGCCAGCGCGGCGGCCGGCGCGTCCTCGCGCACGCCCTCCCTCCACTTCGCACGCTCCACCTTGGTATCGAAGATGGGGTAGATCATCCCGCTCGCCGCCTTGCTCTCGTACGTCTCCTGGTCGCGCGCGTCGCCGAAAACCTGCTCGTCGTCAAAGTCGTCGTCGTCCAGGAACTCCTCCTCCTCGTCGCTCTCGTACTCCTCGCCAGCCTCCGCGGCAGCCGCGCGCGCCTCCGCCTCCGCGGGGTCCATGAACTCGCGCACCTGCGCGGTGCGCAGCGCCTCCTCGACGTCCCCGAGCGTCGACGCCAGCGCCGAGGCGCACTCCGCCCCCGCCGCGCGCGCCGCAAACTCGCGCCACGAGGAGCCGTCCGGGTTCCCCAACGTGCCGTCCGAGCGCGCCTTCGCGGCGCTCTCCGCGAGCGCACAGACGGCTCTCAGCTGCGCGCGCGCGGCTTCCAGAGGCACGGACTCGTCCGCGGCGCCCGAAGAAGGCGAATCCTTCCCGGAACCCGCGACGCGCGCTTTTTGTTCCCCGCCGTCGCCGTTCTCATCCTCGGCTCGTGCGCGCTTGCGGAACTCGGCGTGGATGGTGTGCACGCGGCGCTGCAGCGCCTGCTTGAGCGCGCGCTCGTTGTTGCCCCAGGCGTGCAGCGCGTCCATGAGCTGGTCAACCTGTTTGCGCTCAGCGAGCACGCCCCACGTGCCGTCGATGTCCTCCACGTACACCACGTGCTTCATCCCGCCGACCCCCCACCAGTACGTGCGGTGGCGGCGGTCCTTCCCGAGGCTCTTTGTGCGCACGGAAACCGCGGCGTCCTCGTCCATGCGCTTCGCCTCTTTCTTCCGCGCCTCCTTCTCCTTGCGCTCCTCCTCGGCTTTCGCCTTGAGCCGCTTCGCCTCCTCCGCCTCTTCTCTGCGCAGGCGCTCCATGCGCTCCTTCTCCTGCTGCTTGCGCAGCTCCGCGCGCTTGCGCTTGTCGTACTCGCGCTTGTCGATTGCCAGCTGGTTGGACACCTTGTTGAGCTCGGCGCGCCATGCCATGAGCGCCTTGCGGTCCTCGGGGTGGCCCTCGTACTCTCGCAAGTGCTTCGGGAGCTCGAAATTCGGCTCGGGCGAGGGCTCGCGCGGCTTGCGCGGGGCTCGCGCGGGTTTCTTCTCAGGCTCCGGCGTCTCCTCCTTTTCCTCCTCCTTCTCCTCGTCGTCCATGGCGGGCCCCTCGTCGTCGTCATCACTGGCGCCGGCGGCGTCGCCGTCGCCCGCGTCGTCGTCCTCGTCGTCATCCTCGTCGTCGTCGTCTTCCTCCTCGTCCTCCACCTCCTCCCCGGCAGCCATCGCGGCTTCGCGAGCCTTGCGCTTCTCCTCCTTCTCTGCCTTGCGCTTCGCCGCGGCTGCCGCGCGGATCGCCTTGCGCTTCTCCTTGGCCTTGTTCTCGACGGCGCGGCGGCGCTGCGCCTCGGCGTTGTATTCGAGGATGCGCGCGTAGCGCAGCGCCTGCGCCTCCTCAAGGCGCTTGGCGATGATGGCGCGCGGCTTGTCCGCGCCGAGCGCGAGGTCCGCCAGGCCGCGGAGCGCGAGCACGTGCTCGGCGGGGCTCAGGTTCTGCCACGGCGCGCGCGCGAGCGCCTCCGCGCCCGCGCCGCCCACCTTCTTGCGCTCCAGCACGCGGCGCGCAATCTCCGGCCACGTCGCGTCCGAGAGCACGCGGCGCCACTGCATCGCGTTGCGCCCCTTGCCGATGACCGCCTGCTCCATGCAGGGCTTGAGCAGCGCTCGGTAGAGCGCGCGCAGGTCGTCTCCGTCCGGAGCGCGGAGCACCGCGCGCACGCCCGCGGCGGTGCCCACGCCCTTTGGCGTCTTGAGCGCGTCGCCAAAGACGCCGAGGAAGTCGGCGAGCGCGGCTTCGTCGGCGAGGAACGGCGAGTCCGCGACGGGCGCCGGCGTCGGCAGCGGCTTGTACCCGAGCGACTCCACGGAGACGTTCTTCGCCCGCGCTTCCTCTTCGAACTCCGCCGCGAGCTCGACGTCGGGAATGGGGTATTTTGCCAGCCTCTGCTTGTGCTTGATGGCGTCCTCCTTCTTCTTCGCAAGCGCCACGCGCTCGGCTTCGCGTGCCGCCGCGCGCGACCTCTTCTCCTCGTCCTTAGCGCGGTCGCGCTCCGCCTTCTCCGCCTTGCGCTGCGCCTCGCGCGCCTCCTTGGCCTCGCGCTTCTCGCGCTCCTTCGCCGCCTCGCGCTCCACCGTGGCCTTCGCCTCGTCCAGCTTCCTGCCCTCCATCCGGGCCAGCTTTTGGTCCAGCGCGGCGAGCGCCACGGCGTTCTTGGCGTCCAGCTTCTCGCGCGCCAGCTTCGCCTTCAGCGCCAGCGTCTCCTGCAGCTGCGCGCCGCGCTCCTTGACCAGCTCGAGCTCCCTCTGCGCGCGCAGCACGGACGCGTTGGCTTTCTCCAGCAGGTCCAGGCGCTTCGTGACCTCCGCGAACGCCTTCTGCAGCGCCTGCGCGCCCCGCGCCGCCTCAGCCTTGAGCGCCTTCTTGCGCTTTGCCACGTACGCGTCGCGCTCGCGGTCCACGCGGTCTTTGAATTTTTCCACGTCTTTCTTCCACGCCATGAGCTTGTGCCTGTCTCCGGTGTCCCCCTCGTACGCGTTCAGGTGCGCGGGGAGCCGGTCGTCCGGGCACGCCGGCTCCTTCAGGATATCCGCGGTGGACTTGATCGGCGCGCTCGCCGCCGCCGGCGCGCCGCCGGGTTTGGTTTTGCCGGACTTGCCCGACCGGTTGGCGACGAACGCAGCGAGGTCCGCGGGGGAGATGCCCGCGCCCACCGCCTTGGCCTCGGCGGCTTCCTTCGCGGCGACGCACTTGGCGACGTTCGTCAAGTCGCTGGCCAGCGCCTTCATGGCCTTCTTGAGTTTGTCCTCCTGGCCCTTCGTGAGCTGCGCGGCGATCTTCGCCTCCATCTTGTCCGCCTCCCTCTGCGCCGCGATCGCGGCAGCCTTGGCGGTCCTCTCCGTCTGCTCCTTGATCTTCGCCGCGACCGCGGCGAGCTTCTCTTCCTCGGTCATCGCCCTGGGCGCGGCTCTGGGCTTCGACTCGGGCTTCGGCTCCAGGGCCGCCTCGGACGGCGCCGCGGCGCCGTCCGACGGAGCCTCGCTCTTCGCTTTTTTCGCAGCCGGCGCATCCGAAGCGTCGTCCGCGCGCGCCGGAGAGAGCTCGCGCTTGGGCGCAGGCGGCGCGACGGGGTCTGTGGCCATCGGCGCGGGGCCGTCGGCGGTCGGCGCGGGGTCTGACATCCCGGCCGGGCTCGCGCGATCGCTCGAAAAACCCGCGCTCGAAGAACTTAAAGGCGGGAAGGCGCCGGCCTGTCGCTCGCCGCCGATCGGTTCGCGAGTTTTCCCGCGGACAGTGGTCACAACGGTAGAGCTCGAGAAGGCCGCGGTGGGTCGATCGGGCGGTGCGACGCCGCGTATACTCCCAGCAGTACCCTTCAGACGATCGGCGCCCCTGAAAGCACCTCGCCGCCGTGGCACTCCCTCTGAGGTGCCGCCGCGCGCTCGGTAAACTGTTGTCGATGAGCTCGAGACAACAAAAAAGTTTTTTTTGCAGGTTCGCACGGCCGGCGGTGCGGGTTTTGGTCTATACACCTTCCACTGTTCCACCTCATTAAACAGATTTTTGACACTGCGATTCCTGTTAGAAAAGACTCCACGAATCGCGCTCATCGCTTTTGTGTTCACGTGGCAGCCTGAGGATAACAGCGAGCTGGACCCGTCAGCAGCTCCCGCAGCCACTCCCCGCGACACCTTCGCCAGGCACACCTCACCCCGACGAAAGATATGGCCTGGTGCGTCTCCCCGCCCGAGATCGTTTCGGTCGCAGCAACGTCGCGACGCGTCCCGCGCGCGCGACCCACCGCCTCCCGCGCTCGATCGCCGCGGCGTCGCGCGTGTACCGTCGGGGCGGAGAGCTCCAATCGGGTCTCTATCGTTTGTTCCACCCCGCGGGAGACCCGCGATCGGCCCGAGACGACGAGCGCACGCGAGCGCTTCGCGCGAAGCGCTCCCGTGTTTAACGCGTCAGGCGACGACGCGCTCCCCATCCGACGCCGTCGTCAATCGATATCGGTCGCTGACCTCCGCCCTCCTCCTCCTTCCTCCCTCGATCGCGACGCTCCGCAGCGCCACCCAGTCCGCGTCGCTCGTGCAGCAGCGCGTGCGCGTCTCCGCCAAGAAGGCCGCCAAGTCTTCCCGCTCGGTCGCGCCCGTGCGCGCCTCTGCCGAGCCCTCCCGCCGCTCCGCCGTGCTCGGCGGCGCGGCCGCCGCGGCCGCGGCGCTCGCGCCCGCGGGACCCGCGCTCGCGCTCTCCGGCTTTTCCGTGGTGAAGGACACGCGCGACGGGTACCAATTTTTCTACCCGGTGGGGTGGCAGGAGATCTCCGTGGACGGCCAGGACGCCGTGTTCAAGGACGTCATCGAGCCCCTCGAGTCCGTCGCCCTTAACATCTACCCCACGAGCCGCGAGTCCCTCGCGGAGGTCGGCACCCCCGACGAGGTGGCCAAGACGCTGGTCTCCAAGGCGCTCGCCATCCCCGGCGCGCAGGCGAAGGTGCTGAAAACCGCGCAGCGCAAGGACAAGGAGGGCCACTTGTATTACGCGCTGGAGTACGTCACGAAGACCAACTCGTACGAGAGGCACGCGTTGACCATCGTCACCATCACGCAGGGCAAGTTTTACACCCTGACCACCGGATCGAGCGAGCGGAGGTGGGCCAAGATGAAGGATCGCCTCCAGACCACCGTCGACTCCTTCAACGTGTACTACTGAGAGGGCGCCGAAGGATGACGAGACTCCGCGACGGTTCGCGGAAGCTCGAGAGGCGCGGCGCGCGCGGTAGAAAAGATGTGAGGATTGAACACGTATTAGATCGCGACGCGCGCGAAGCGTCGAGTGTCCGCGTCGTTACAAAAGGACGCGAGCGAGGGCGGGGCTCAGGCGGAGGAGGCGTTCCGGGTGCGGCGGCGAGGTTGGCCCTTCGGGGTGTAATGGCCGCCGCCGCTCGCCGCGCCGCGACCGCCGCGACCGCCGCGACCGCCGCGACCGCCGCGACCGCCGGCGCCTCGTCCTTGGCTGCGCGCGCCGCGCGCCACACCCCTGCGTCCGTCCCTGTCGCCTCGTCTACCCGCGTCCCTCTCGTCCCCGTCCCCCCTGTCCTGCCTGGCCTCGCCCGGCCTATCCCCGCGGTCGGGCACCAGGTTCCCCTTCTGCAGGTCCGCCGCGCGGATGTCCACGCCCAGCCTCCGCGCGATGCGCGGCATGACGTGCGCCTCCCTGGGCTCGACGATGGTCAGCACCAGGCCCTCGGCGCCCATGCGTCCGGTGCGCCCCGCGCGGTGCACGTAGTGCGTCTCGTCCGTGGGGAGCTCGAGATTGAACACGGCGTCCACCTCGGGCACGTCGATGCCTCGCGCGGCGAGGTCGGAGACGAGCAGCGCGCGGAAGTCACCGCGGCGGAACGCCGCCAGCTCGGCGGCGCGCTCCATCTTGTTCATCCCCCCGTGGAGCACCCCGCACGCCATCCCGCGCGTCGCGAGCTTGTCGCGCACGTCCGCTAGCCTGTGCCCGAAGTTCAGGAACACCAGCGCGCGCTCGGCGCCCGTCGCGTGGATCGCGCTGCGCAGGCGATCGACCTTGTGCCGCGCGTCCGCCACCACCGAGTAGTGCTCGAGGTTGGGGGGCAGCGCCGCGGACGAGGGCGAGCGCTCGATGTCGTCTCCGGAGGCGTAGAGCCGGCGGGTTTCGCCGCCGTCCACCGAATGTCCAACACCCGAACGCTCAACGAACTGCCCCGCGCTGATCTGCTTCAGGTTCGGTGCCATGTACTCGTACTGCTGCAGGGTCTCACGGCGCAGCGTCGCCGACACGATGACGGTCTGGCGACCGCCGAGCACGCCCTTACCGGTGTGGTCGCAGATCCTCGCCATGTCCCGACGGAAGTTGCTCGCGAGCAGATCGTCCGCCTCATCGATCACCAGGCACTTCACGCCGTGCGTGCGCAGGATGCCGTTGCGCGAAAGCTCCGCCAGGCGACCGGGCGTCCCGACCACCAGCAGCGGCTTCTTGCGGCGGAGAGCTTCCTCCTGCCTCCGCACGTTGGCGCCGCCGATGCACTGCTGCGTGATGCTCTTGCCGAACTCGCCAAGAACGCGCTCCACCTGGCGCACGATTTGCATCGCGAGCTCCTGCGAGGGCACCACCACCAGGCAGCGCACGTCCGAGGACCGCTCGCTCGCGGGCAGGTTCTCTTCCTCTACGACGCGCGCGATGACGGGGAGCAAATATGCCATCGTCTTGCCGCTGCCCGTGTGCGACTGCAACGCGACGTTGTTCCCCGCCAACAACGCGGGGATGGCGGCGCGCTGCGGCAGGGAGGGCTCCTCGAACCCGGTGGCCTCGAGCGCGGCGCACAGGGACTTGGGAAGACCCAGCTCGGCGAAAGTGGGGGGCGCGTCCGTTTCCGACTCGGCATCGCCGGCGTCAGCCTCGCAAGGCGCGTCGTCGCTCGGCGGCGGCGCGCTCGAGGCGTCGTCCGCGGCGACGATGCCGGCGCTCGAGGCGTCTTCCGAGGCGTGCGTGTCCGCTTCAGTGTCATCGCCAGACGCGCGCGTTGACACGAGCACGCGGAACCCACGCGAGCTCGTGGACAGTGGGTCGACGGTCAGGGGGCCGAGGCGCGCCTGTGAAGGGCACGTCGCGAATCGTGCCGCCGCTTCGTGGCGCTGGACGAATCTCGCGCGCGCCACCTCACAAGGCGTGCGGGCGAATTCGCGCGCGCCCGGAGGCGCGCGCGCCCCCCCGAAGAGCGTGGCGCGCGTCGCCAGGAACGACGCGGCCGCCATCGCTGCTCCTCGCGCGCGGGTCGTGGTTCCTCGTGCGCTCGTGGCGCGCTTGGAAAGTGCGCTCGTGCCGCCGCCTCGTTGGGTAAATCGCGCACACGGGCTGACACACCCCGCGCGCCAAATGGTGATCGTTGTTCTCCGCGGGTCCGCTGTGTACTTTTTGACGTACACAACTGCCCGACGCATTGTACGGCGCGTCCGCGCTCGCACGTCACAGGCGACTGGTTCCGCGCGCCTCGAGGGGACAAGTGGGCTGAGAAGTCGCGTCGGCTCTCCTCACGGGCGACGGGAGGCATCGCGACGCGCGGCGAGGGGTCCCTCGTGGTGACTCGGACATGGAAAATTTCGGAGCCGTAGGCGAAGAACCGACAACGTCCTTCGAGATGGAGGTTGAGGAGAAGGTGACGGTGGAGTCCGTGGTGGACACGGTGATGGAGACCGTGACGGATGCGGTCATCGAAACGGTCACGGACGTCGTGGACGAGGCCGCGACGGGAGCGCACAGCATTCAAGGCGATACCTGGCTGCTCAACCTCACCTCCCTCGCGGAAGGCTTGCAAGGCGTGAATCTTACGGACGGTGTCAACTTACAAGGCTGGGTGCTTAACATCACCGCGCTCGTGGAGGACGTACCCCTGTCGGAGTACTTCCCCATTCTTTCCCTCAAGGAGTACGCGCAGTGGCTCATCACTCTCGTGGTCATCGCATTCTCGACGCAGTGGATCATCATCAGGGTCCAGAAGTGGATGTGCGTCCGCGGCGTTCCCCCGTCGCGTCGCGTCTGACGCGAGATCTCCCCGGCGTCGCCGCCAAACGCAAAAGCGTTTCGCGAGCGGAGGACACGAACGTCGTCCGGTCGAGAAACCGCGCTGACCTGCTTTATCCTCTCGTCGGAAACGAAAAAACGTCGCAGGCGCGCGCAGCGCGGATGGTACTACACCCTGCAGCAATCTAAGCACGCGCGTTTGATTCTGCCTCCGGAGTGCGTCACAGAGGCTCCCATGCGGAGCCCGTTCACGCGGCTCACGAAGAAAGTCGCGCGGAAGCTGAGCCGGAAAAAGCGCAACGGCGAGTATACCGGGATCTCGTCCATAGATCCGACGCTTCTGCCGGAAGACGCCGTGCCATTGTTGGTGTTCGTCAACTCGCGGAGCGGCGGGCAGCTCGGCGGGTACCTCACGGCGCAGTTGCGGCAGAACCTGAACCCGCTGCAGGTGGTGGACCTGCACAAGACAGACCCCAAAGTCGCTCTGCGTCAGTTTGGCCAACTGCCACGCGTGCGCATCTTGGTGTGTGGCGGCGACGGCACCGTCGCGTGGATCCTGCAGACCATGGAGAGCCTGACGGAGATCGACCCGAAACCACCGGTGGGGATCCTGCCGCTGGGCACGGGGAACGACCTGGCGCGTGTGCTTGGGTGGGGAGGCGGGTTCAACAACGACCTCATCTCTGAGCTGCTGCTGCAGACGCTGGAGGCGCATCCCGCCGTGCTGGACCGGTGGGAGGTGTGCATCACGCCGAAGGACCCCCGCGCGCCGCCGCCGAGCCCCAAGAAGGGCAAGCGCCGCCTGCCGGACTCGGAGTACAACAAGGTGACGGAGTTCGAGGACGCCAGCGGCGCGGCGACGGAGCGCGTAGGCAGGCGGACCTCGCGGCTGGGCCGGAGCTCGAACGCGAACGGCGGCGGCGGCGACGCCGGAGCCGTCGCACCCTCGAGCGACGCGGGCTCGCGTCGGTCGGCGCACGAACCGTCGCACGAGCGCGAGCGCGTGGCACCGAAAGAGCTGGTGTTCCAGAACTACCTCGGCATAGGCGTGGACGCGCAGGCGGCGTTGCGTTTCCACCGGACGCGCAACATCTCGCCGCACCTCTTCTTCAGCGCGTTCACGAACAAGATCCTGTACGGGCTGTTCGGGTTCCGCGACGTCGTGGAGCACTCCTGCGCGGGTCTGCACAAGCACGTGCACGTGATCGCGGACGGCGTGCGGTGCGAGCTCCCGCCCGAGACCGAGGGGCTGATCCTCCTGAACATCAACTCGTTTGCGGGCGGCGTGCGCATGTGGGAGAGCAGCGAGGGGTACGGCGCGAGCTCGATGCAGGACGGCATGGTGGACGTGGTGGTGGTGTACGGCGCGCTGCACCTCGGGCAGCTCAACTGGGGGGTGGACAAGCCCGTGCGCATCTGCCAGGCGCGCAACGTGAAGGTGATCGTGGAGAAGGGCTTCCCCATGCACGTGGACGGCGAGCCTTGGGAGCAGCCCGCGTGCACGATCGACATCAAGCTGCGGAACAAGGCGCTCATGCTGCGGCGCACGGCGGACGCGCGGGGCATGTCCATCGTCAAGATGAACGACGCCCTCGAGTGGGCGCACGCCAACGGCGTCATCACGCAGGAGCAGCGAGACGAGATCATGGCGGAGGCGTACCGACGCGCGGAGCGAGATAGAATCAACTCCATGGCGCACCAGCGCACGTCCAGTCTGGGCAACCTGGTGGGCAGGCACAGGCGCGCGCGAAGCGGCGGCGGGTCCGACGGCTCGGGGGATTTCTATTGAGCGTCGCGTCGACGAGTCGAATCGTTTGTCGCGTAATACGTACGTATGAATACGTAAAAGAATAGTAGCGAGTCTCTGGCGCGCGTGAGACGACGCGCGCGCTCGCTCGCCGGCGCGCTGTCTGCAGCCTGAACGCAGCGCTCTCGCCTCGATGGTTGACGGTTTCACATCTCCGAGAGCTCCTTCGCGAACGTCGCGAGGTGCGGCTGGAACGCCGCAGCGACGACGGCGCTTATTTTCTTCTTGAGCGCCTCCTTGGCTGCCGCGTCGCCCTCCGAGCACGTCACCGCGAACTCGTACTCGTCCTCGTCGTTGGTCGAGGCGAACTCCGTGAGCTTGATCTCGCCCTTGACAGCGCCGTCGACGCCCTCCATCTCGCCCTCCCACTTACACGTCACCGAGAGGTCAAACACCGCAAACTTTTTGTTGCCCTTACGAATCGTCACGCTCGCGTCGCCGTCGAACTTTGAGATCTCCTTCACGCGCGCCGTGCCCGCGTCCAGCTCGAACGCCACCGTCTCGAGAAGCGCGGAGAGACGCTCTCGGCCCCATCCCATGCAATTCTTCTCCTGCCAGTGCCACCCGTTGACATTCGCGCCGTCCTGCCTCTCGCTCACGATCCAGCGCTCGTCACCCTCGCCCCACTTCGCCATGGCGGAAAACAGTCGAGCACGGCACGTCTCCGCCGCGCGATCCGAAGCCACGGGTCTCGCGCTTCCGCGCGTCCGTGAGGAGTAAGACGGTCGCGGCGCTAGTGGTCCGCTCGGGGAGTCTTCCGCCAGCCGAGGGAGCGGGAAACGCGCGCGCGCGCGGTCGCCAGGCGTGGGTGCCTTCGCGTATGAACGTCGGCTGACAGGCGGCGGCCTTTCCAAAGCCTTCGACCGGTTCTCGTCGCGACGTCCGCTGGAGTCGCTCGGAGCTGCGACGGCCCGTTTTCGGCGACGGCGAGCACCGGTTTTGGCTCCTTCGCGCCGTGTGATGATTGAAAGACCGAGCGAGCTGTCGACACATCGACCCGCGCGCGTTCGGCGACGCACCTCGGCGAGACCGCGTTCGTACACTCGCGCTTCCGCGTTTGCGCTCGTCCGCGATGGCCATGACCGACCACCTGCCCCTGGAGTCCGTGGTTGGGTTCGCGGGGAAAGTCGGAGGCGGGCTGGTTTTGCATCCGAACGGCAAGACGATGGCGTACCCCCTCGGCGCCACGATCGTAGTGAAGGAGCTGGGAGACACGTACTCGCAGTCGTTCCTGCAAGGGCACAACGACGAGGTTTCCTGCCTGGCAATCTCGCGCGACGGCGCGTTCCTGGCGTCCGGGCAGATCACCAACATGGGATTCAGCGCGGACATAATCGTCTGGGACTTGCACGCGCGGACCATCGTGCACCGCATGAGCCTGCACAAGGTGAAGGTGGCGGAGCTGTCGTTCTCGCACGACGGTCGGTACCTCGCGTCGCTCGGCGGGCAGGACGACAACTCTCTCGTGATTTGGGACGTCGAGACGGGCAACGCCATCTGCGGCACGCCCACCCCCGGGTTGACCCGCTGCGTGCGGTTCCTCAACACGTCCAGCAAACAGCTCGTGACGGGGGGCGGGAACACGTTGGTCGTGTGGGACTTCGACCTGGCGAACCGCAAGCTGCGGCCGAGCCCGTGCCGCCTCGGGAACATCCGGCGCGATACCAACTACATCACGATCGACGAACAGGTACGTCTCACGCTTGCGCTCGCTCCGCTCGCGCCGGCGCCGGCGCCGGTCGAGCCGGTGGGAAATCCCGATTGGGCGTCCGAATGCCTGTTTTGGCAACGCGTCGCGGCTGAACGCGCGTTTTTTTCACCACCCGTCACCCTTTTTCGCGCCGCGTCCGTCTGTCGGAGAGACGATCGGCTCTCGCGTCTGACCCGTACACGCCCTCGAACCGCGCGCGTTTCCGCTCGTCCACTCGCGATCGCAGGACGAGTACATGTACGTCGGCACCACCTCCGGCGACGTGCTGCAGGTGAGCCTGAGCGCGCAGCTCTTCAAGCACGCCGGCCCGCACAAGTCGCGCGTGCCGAAGGGCGTCATCGCCGTCGCGTCGGCGCCCTCGGGCGAGACGGTCGTGGGCGGCGGCGACGGCTCCGTCTCCGTGCTCGAGCGCGGCACGATGCGCGCGCTAGCGACGACCAAGCTGGAGAGCGGCGTGACCTCGTGCGTGATGGCGCCCGGGATGCACGAGGATGGCGGATTCGGTTTGTACGCCGGCACCGAGACGTGCAACATCTACTACCTCAAGTACTCCCCCGCGCGGGGCGTGCTTTCCGAGCTGATTCAGACGTGTCACTCCGAGCGCATCAACGACGTGGCGTTCCCCGTGGGGTACTCCGAGGTGTTCGCCACCTGCGGGCGCGAGGATGTCAGGATATGGCACATCAACGAGGCGCGCGAGCTGCTGCGCATCAAGGTGCCCAACGTCGAGTGTCTGTCAGTGGCGTTCATGCCGGACGGCGGGTCCGTCGTCACCGGCTGGAACGACGGGAAAATCCGAGCCTTCGCGCCTCAGTCGGGGAGGCTGCTGTACACGATCAACGACGCGCACCCGCACGGCGTGACGTGCCTGGTCGGGTCGGGTGATTGCGGCAGGATCGTGTCTGGAGGGAAGGAAGGGAACGTTCGCGTGTGGCGCGTCGGCCCGGAGTCGCAGACCATGGTGGCTTCCATGAAGGAACACAAGGGTCCGGTGAACTCGATCGCGTTGCGGGCGAATGACTCGGAGTGCGTCAGCGCCTCCTCCGACGGCAGCGCCATCATCTGGGACCTGACGCGCTTCGTGCGCTCGGGGGCGCTGACCGCCAACACCTTCTTCAAGGCGTGCGCGTACCATCCCGACGAGTCGCAGGTGGTGACGGGCGGGACGGACCGGAAGGTGACTTGGTGGGACTCGTTCGACGGGCAGGCCATCCGCGTGCTGGACGGGTCGGAGTCCGCGGAGATCAACTCGCTGGACATCTCCACCGACGGCGAGATGATCGTCACCGGGGGGGGGGACAAGGAAGTCAAGGTGTGGGGTTACGACGAGGGGCGGTGCTTCCGCGTCGGGCGCGGGCACAGCGGCGCCGTGACCAAAGCGAAGTTCGCGCCGGACGGCGAGAAGATCGTCAGCGTCGGCGCCGAGGGCGCCATCTTCATCTGGCAGAACGTCCAGATCCCGTGACACGGGCGCGACACGAGACGAACTCGCCGAGTTTTGCTGGAAACGCGCGCGCGGAAAAGTCACTCGGAGCGCGGATGGCGGCGCCGCGGTTGTCTTCTTAATCCGGGAGTATTTACAGGAAACGTCTCGCCCCGACGTCGCTCGCCCGCGTCCACCCGACTTTACACTCTCGTCCTCTCTCCGTCGCTGCGTGCGCCGTGGAAAGCACGGCGTGACCTACGTTCGACCCCGCACTCTTAGCGGCCCATGCGCCTCTTGAGGAAGTTGGGAATGCCACCGCCGCCGCCACCCCGGGGGGGGGGCGGGGGCGCGCCACCCTGGTCCTGCGCACCCCAGCCCATGACGTCGCCCTGCGGCGGCGGCGCCTGCTGCTGCTGCTGCCCGCGCTGCATGCCCGGCTGCATGCCCGCCTGCGGGTTCGCCGAGGGCTGGAATCCGGTGGCGATGAGCGTGATAGCGACCTCGCCCTCCGCGAGCTGGATCGAGGGGTTCACCACGGCGCCGAAGATGATCAGCGCGCTCGGGTCGACGAGCTCGTAGATCACCTCGGCGGCTTCGTTCACCTCGTGCAGCGTCAGGTCCTTGCTGCCCGTGATGTTCCACACGATGCCTGTGGCGCGGTCGATGCCGAGGTCGAGCAGCGGTGAGGAGATGGCGGCGGCGGCCGCCTCGCGCGCGCGGTTCTTGCCCGTGGCGCGGCCGATGCCCATCAGCGACGAGCCCGCGTCCGCCATCACGGCGCGAACATCGGCAAAGTCCACGTTGATCAGTCCGGGGAGCGTGATGATGTCGCAGATGCCGCGCACGCCCTGGCGCAGGATGTCATCTGCCAGGAGGAACGCGTCCTGCACCGGCAGCGCGGTGTCCACCGCGGAGAGCAGGCGGTCGTTAGGAATGACGATCAGCGTGTCGACGTTGCGCCGCAGCCGCTCCACCGCGTCCATGGCCTGGTTGTACCTCTGGCGGCCCTCAAACTTGAACGGCATCGTCACGATGCCGACGGTGAGGATGCCGGCGGCTTTCGCGACGCCCGCCACAACCGGCGCTGCGCCGGAGCCAGTGCCGCCGCCCATGCCCGCGGTGACGAACACCATGTCCGAGCCGGCGAGGGCCTGCTCGATGGACTGCCGGCTCTCCTCCGCGGCCTTCTGGCCAATCTCGGGGTTGCCGCCAGCGCCGAGGCCGCGCGTCAGCTCCTTGCCCACCTGAATGTGACAACTGTCCGGGACCGCCGCGGTGGCCATGGCTTGGGAGTCGGTGTTGACGATCCAGAACTCGACGCCGTTGATGTCGCTGCCGACCATGCGGTTCACGGCGTTGGAGCCACCGCCGCCGACGCCGACGACCTGGGGAGTTGAAAGCGGACGGGGGATGCGGAGTCGTCAGCGGACGCGCGTGGGGAGCGGACGCTCGACGCTCGACGGGATCGGTGTCGGGAGAATGAATTTCGCGTAACGAAATACGCCGGGAAGATCTGGGGCGTGATCGCTCTCAGCGTGGGCACGCACCTTGATGGACGCGGCGTTGAACACCTGGGGAGCAGGCATAGCAGGCGCGGGGGCGAAGTCACCTTCGCCGCCGGCCATGGTGGCGGAGGTGTTGACCGCCACGCGGCGCGTGGCCTTCACGCCAGCCTTGGGGAGCCCCGCTCGAGACTTGGATCCGAAACGGCGAACCGCCGACGCGGCCGCCTTGCAGGAGACCGCCGCGGAGGACGCCATGGCAGCCATGCTCTATTCGCGCGAAAGGTTCGAAGAGCGGCCGTGCGTAGGTACGGTCGCGCACAGAACTCTGGCGCGGGGCCGCGCACGACGATCGGACAAGAAGATGTCCCATCTCGTTTTCGCCATGTCGAGTTGGAACCCGGGGGGAACTTAGATCACATCTTTATGTACCACTTTTTGTAAGACTAGTGGCCCATACGGAAAAAATTTCTCGAACAAACGCCGTCCAGCATTTTTTTTCTTTTGCGCGCTCGTTTTTGGCTGGTTCCATTTCTCGACGACAGCCGCGAGCAAACCGGACGCGTGGGTCGCCGTCCAAGGCGCAGACGGGCAGACCTGGTGCCAAATAAAATGTGTTCGTTGGTGTTTGTTTGGCCGTCATCCGCTTCGGGAGGCGCATTGGAAGGAGCGCGCGCATCGACGCGGCGCCCTGTCCCGAACGCAAGGCGTTCGACATCGAGGAGTGGTTGCGTGAGCGGACCGAACTCCTCAGACGCGGTACCGCGCGCTCGCAAGCCGTCGCCTCGCCGTCGAGTGCGTGTTTGATTTGGTATCACGTCGAATCGGACGAGTCGCGCGGGCGGTTAACCTCGTCCATCGCGCGCCGCCACCGCCGTCCCCTAGAGGTCGAGCACCATGACGTCCTCGGGGCTCAAAGATCTGAGCCTGGAGCAGGTAGGCGCACGACCCCTTTTCCGCAGACCAGCACCCACCGCGCTCCCGACCCGCGCGCCCGCGGGTGGCGCGAAATTTAACTTCAATTCGCCTCAATCGCGTCGTTCGACCGCCTGACCGTCGACCTCCCCTCTCACCGCAGATGGAGGCGGACATCAAGCTGTGCGAGGAGCTCCTGGCGATGGACAGCTTCCCAGGCGATAAGTCCGGGTCGAAGAAGTCCTCCGGCGCCGCCGCCGCGGAGAGCGCCGCCTCTGCGGACGGCCGGCTCACGGACGAGCGCAGAGGCGAGATCATGACCCGACTGAACAAACATCGTTCGTCCGCGTCGTCCGCGAGTGCCAGCGCGGACGCGCCGAAAGACCCGGAGGTGATGACCGCCGCGGAGCGCCGTGAGCGCGTGCAACAGCTTCTCCTCGAACGTCAGCAGCGTCTCGCGGGCGGCTCGACGTCGCGGCGGTCGCCGACGCAGGATGTCGCGGGGTCGAGACGGTTCGAAACCCCGGCGTCGTCCCGCGGCGCGGGCGGGTTTGTGACGCCGGCGCGCGCCGCCGCCGCCGCCGGGCGCCGCGCCGTGCGCCCCGCGTCCGCGCCGCGCGAGCGCCCGAAGCACCAGCCCGGCGTCGTGGCGCCGTTCAACCTGAGCGCCAGGAAGGCGGGCAGGCACTCCAAGGAGGCCATCGCGGCGCGCGCGCGGCTGGCGGAGGAGAAAGAGCTCACGTTCAAGCCCAAGACCATCGCGCGGCTGCGCTCGGCCAAGTCGGCGGCGGACGCTGTGACGAGCGAGGAGCGCATCACGCGGCTGTCCACGCCGCGCACCAAGCTATGGCAGAAGTGCGAGCAGGTCAGGAGCGAGCGCGCGGGCGAGGAGACCAAGGAGTGTACGTTCGCGCCGCGGGTGGGGAGAGGGCCGCGCATGGCGCGCGCGGTTTCGGCGCGGCCGGCGGCGGCGCGGTCGAGGGACGCGCCGTTCCCGGACCGCCTGTACGCGGACGGCGAGACGCGGTACCGGCGCCGCGAGGACGCGCGGCGCCAGATCGCGGAGGCGGAGATCGCGAGCTTCCCGTTCCAGCCCGCCATCAACGACAACTCGCGCGCCGCCGTCGAGGCGGAAGGCTACCGCCCCATCCACGAGCGCGTCGGCGAGCTGTTGCGGAAAAAGCAGGAGGCGCTGGCGGCGGCGCGCGTGCAGGTGGAGCTGGAGAACCCCGACCTGACGTACGTGCCCAAGGTGAACGACGCGAGCCGCGCGATCGCGCGCGGGCTGGAGGAGGAGGCGGGCGACGCGCGGTCGGCCGTCGAGCGGCTGGCGTCCGGCGAGCGGCCGCGCGGCGCGGCGTCGCGAGGCGCCGGCGCGTCGGCGCGCGGGCGTCCGAGCAGCGCGCGCCGCAAGAGCTACGACGCGGCGACTCGGGACGAGCACACGTTCGCGCCCCGGCTGAACGAGAACACCAAGCGTCTGTGCGACATGATGGCGGAGGAGGGCGTGCGCGGCGGCGCCGGCTCGTTTCTGGAGCGGCAGGCTGAGCACGCGGCGAAGGCTGACCTGGCGAAGCGCGCGATTCGCGAGCGCCTGGAGAAGGAGTGCACGTTCCACCCCAACACCGGCAACGCCGACGAGGTTCTGCTCAAGTCCAAGCACGTGGTTCGGCTCGGGGAGACGCCTCGCGAACGCATCGCGCGCCTCGCGTTCCTGGAGAAGCAGACGCGCGAGCAGAAGCGCCTCAAGGCGGAGGAGGCGTTCCACAAGCAGTTCTCGTTCCGGCCGAAGCTGTCCAGCACGGCGCGCACCAAGGCGCCCACGCCGCTGCACGAGCTGGTGGCCAACCCGCGCGGCGCGGAGATCCGCGCCGCGGCGGAGGCGGCGGCGGCGGAGGCGTTCGCGGCGGAGCACACGTTCGAGCCGAACGTGGGCGCGAAGCACGCGGACGCCGCGCCGCGTCCGTTCCAGGTGAACTACGCCAACCGCGACGGCATCACCAGCCGCATCCGCGAGTACCGCCGGGAGAAGGAGGTTGTGCTGCAGGAGGCGCGGAACGAGAAGGAGTTCCGCGAGCTCGAGGCGTGCACGTTCCAGCCCAATGTGGGGAGCCGCGGCTCTCGATCGAAACCGGTCTCCGCGATTGGCTCGTCCGTCGCGGAGGTGGTGCCCGGGCTGGGCAGGCACCTCGAGCTCCGCAAGCGCGCGAAGCAGATGGAGGAGGAGGCGGCAGCGCGCCGCTCGAAGGCGTTTCTGGAGGGCGCCGCCGCGCGGGACATCAGGCACAGGCAGACTGTCCCGCTTTCGCCCAAGATCAGCGCGCTGGGCTCAGCGGGCGCCAAGGCGGAGGCGCGGCGCCGGAAGCTCATCGCGGAGAAGGAAGCCAGGGAGAGGGAGGCGTGCACGTTCCGCCCGAAAACCAACGAGCGACCGAGGAAAGAGCTCATCGAGAAGCTCCTCGCCGAAGACGACTACTAGAGCTATCTGTGTAGTACTACTGCGTAGGCTATTCCACCGAAACCGTCTTCCGAACGAGGCGGTGGCGCGGGACGGGACGCGCGTTGCTCCTTCTTTCCAAAGCTCGCTCGTCTGCGATGCGCGCACCCGACGCGCCGCCGCGTCGACACGTCTGACCGGCTGCCCAGGCCCGCCACTACTCGGTGATGGTGTACCCCATGTACCGCGAGTTGTCGAGTTGCGACTCGAGGTCCTCCTCCTGCCCTGCGTCGAAACTCCGGATCCAAATCTGCACCGGTTCCAGCAACTTCACCGAGTCGGGCGCCTCCGTGTTCTGCACGCGCAAAAACCGAACCTGCGCCTGCGCGCGCTTGAGCGTCTCCCAAGGCTGCGCGCGCGTCCCGGGATTGGCGTCGTTCCCATTGTACGGGTTGACGTAGAACTGGTGCGCCACGTACTGGCCCGCGGATCCCGTGCGCAGCTGCTCGACGCGCAGGTCGAACTTGAACCGCACGCACTCCACCGGGCACGGCGGGCGGCAGTCCTCCACGCACTCGACCGCGCACGGCGGAGGCAAGCCCTCGGGAATGGCACCCACCCAGCTCCCCTCGCGGTACAGAGGCTGGAACCCCTCCGGGACGCTCGGGGTGTAGTACTGCGTGTCGTACTCCACCGCGGGGGGGTCGCAGAACCAGCCGTACGGACCCACCGAACACACGCGCCCATCCGTGGTGGTGCTGCTCACCACCGCCAGCGGGTTATCGTCGCTCGCCTCCGCGGCGGACGCCACGCGGGGTGCGCCACACACCGCGACGCACGCCAGCAGGAGCGCCGCGCGCGCGGGGGGCGACATGGCGCGCCGCGAGCTTTGATGAGGGGCGTGGGCACCCCTTTCTTTTTCGAGCCGACGCCAACAACGGCTGCGCAAGATTCGGCGTTTTCCTCGGCCCGCCCCCGCCGGAGGACGGGAATCGAACGGAATCGAACCCGGGTCGTTCTTCGGCAGGACACTCGACTCTCGACAGACCTTTCCTCGTTTCCGTGTTGCCAAAAGTGGCGACGAATCGCGATTCGGTGTCGCGTGCTCATTCCCCTCACCCCGACGACACACCAACGAGCGCGTCGATCACGGTCGAGCGGCGCGATGTCGTGGATTTACGGCGCCACCGGGGAGATGGGCTTCTGGAACGAGCAGATTCGCTCGGAGGCCCGGGTGAAGAAGCAGTGGGAGCGAACGTACGGGGTGTCGATTCCTGAGGAACGCGAGGCTGCGGAGGCCAAGGCCAGGGAAGCCGAGGCCAAGGCGGAGGCGCACAAGGCGTACATCGCCGAGGCGACCGCGCGACCGAAGCTGGGCAAGGTGGCTCCCACCTGGAAAACCAAGTGCGGTCCCACGGGTATGACCCGGACGTGGGTCCCCACCACCGCGAAAGCGCCCCAGGCGGAGGATGAGTTCATGTGACGCGGATCGAACGACGCGCGTTTTCGAGGCTCGAATCGACGACGAGCGCGCGTCGCCGCGACGGCGGCGACGCCGATCACTCTATCCATACTACGGTATCATGCGTGGCATACCGCGCTATTCGTACTATCGACCTTTCTACACGAACGAGAACGCACGAAACGAACGTTCGTGACGACCGGTCGGAACCGTCACGTCGTCGTCGTCGTCGCCGCCGCGGCGGCGACCCGCGCGTCGGCGGCGAGCGCCGCGAAGGACACGCCGGAGGAGGGCACGTTCGCGTCCGTCTCCACCGCGCGGCGCGCGGCCGCCGCGCCGAAGGCCACGGCGGAGGCCAGGTCGTGCCCCGCGGCGAGCGCCGCCGCGCTCCCCGCCACGAGCGCGTCGCCCGCGCCCACCAGGCTGCGCACGCCGGCGCGCGGCGGAAGCGCGGGGATCAGGAGGCGCGCGAACGGCGCGCGTTCGCCTCCGGGGGCGTTTGCGACGTTTCGCGCGGAGCGTCCGCTTCGCGCGTTTTTTTGCCTCGCGGGTCCCTCTGCCTGTATGTCCTCCCTCGCCTCGCGGCGGCACAGCGCCACCCCGAGCGCGCCGAGCGTGAGCACGACGTTCCCAATGCCCGCGTCCAGGAGCGCGTCGACGTCGTCGCGCGCCAGCGCCAGCGCGTCGGCGGCGGCGGCGGGGGGCGGCTCCGGCGACTCGTTTTCGTTTTCGTTTTCGTTTTCGGGGTACGCGCGCGGCGACGCCGCGCGCCGCGCCGCGCGCGCCATGGCGCGAAGCTCCGCGAGGTTGGGGGACACGACGTCCACTTCGCTCGCGACGCCCGCCTCGAACACGCGCGCGGCCTTCGCCACGGAGACCGGCTCGAACCAGACGAGCGGCGCGTTTTCTTTTTTTCGTCGCGGCGCGCTCGCGGGCGCGTCGTTCGGCGCGCGCGCGGCGGCGACGGCGGCGGCGAGCGTGGCGGGCGCGCAGTTCCCGTCGAGCACGACGACGCGCGCCGCGGCGATGCGCGCGGCGTGCGCCTGAATCCACGGCACGTCCAGAAACGCCTCGACGGTGTCGCAGTCCGCGACGGCGGCGGCCACCTCGCCGCCGGCGTCCAGGACGGCGGCCACCGTGGGCGTGGCGGCGCCCGCCCGCACGCGCACGCCCGCCGCGGAGACCCGCCCCAGTCTTCGCCACGCCTCCAACAGCGCGCCGCCCGCGAGGTCGTCGCCAACGGCGGAGAGCAGGAAGGGGGGGGGCGCGCCGCGAGCGGACGCGCGGAAGAGGCCCTCGGCGATGTTGCGGCCCACGCCGCCGGGGGTCTGACGCACGGTGCCGGGTGCGGTGGTACCGCGGAGCAGAGAGGCGCCGGGTCCGGGGCTCGCCTGCACGTCGAGCACCATGCCGCCTATCACCACGACCGCGCCTGCAGGGTCGGCCCCGCCGCGAGATCCCGCGCCGAACGCGTCGGAGGATGGACCCGGGGACGCCGTGACATCCGCGAGGTGCGCCACGCGGCGGTGCGCCGCGGCCGCCCGCATGACACACCCAGGCCGCGGGCTGATGTGACGCGGCCACTCGACGACTTGTCTAGGTGCCGTGTGTCTCGTTCCGTCGGGCGAAAAGAATTCGGGTATAGGTAGCGCACTCTGCCCGAGATCTCGCCTCGTCAGCGGAGATGATCTTCGTCTCGTATGGGCATTGTTCCTGGAAAAAAGGAACAGATTTTCTTGAACGCGCTTCGACCAATCGCTCTTCGAAAGAGCGATTCCGAGCGAGTTCTAACGCTCTGAAAAACGGCGCCGGTCGCGTTTTCGATTCATTCCCGCACACACAGCACCATGTCCGCCCTCACCTTCTCCGCTTCCGTCGTCAAGGCCGCCGTGCCCAACCTCGGCGTGCGCCGCGTGTCCTCCAGGCGCGGCGCCGTCAAGGTCCAGGCGAACATGTGGCCGGTACGTCCCCGCCCGTTCATCGCTCGTCCCTCTCGTTTTTTCGTTCGCGGCTGATATCGCGAATGTCGACCGTCGAGTCGATCGCGAGCGTTCGCGGGCGGACCCTGACCGCCGCCATCTCCTCCTTCCCCGACCTCTGCAGGAGCCCGGCACCTACCCCGGCGCGCCCGACGCGGACATGGCGTCTCCCCTCGGGAACGACGACATCCTGTCCATGAACAAGGCTGCGGAGTACGAGGTGATTCACGGCCGCTGGGCCATGCTCGCCATCCCCGGCATCGTCGCGCAGGAGCAGGCCACCGGCATCCCGTGGTATGAGACCGGCGCGCTGTGCACGCCCGCGTCGTGCCTGGAGAACTATACGTTCCCCGGTGCACCCGCGCCCCTCGCGCCCGAGGGCTCCGGCCTCCCCTCCTTCTACGCCGTCGTGGCGTTCCAGGTGGTCCTCATGGGCCTCGCCGAGGCGTACCGCGGCGGCCTGACGAAGCCCCCGAACGGCTTCCCCGAGCCCACGCTGTACCCCGGCGGGCGCTTCGACCCCTTCAAGCTCTCCGAGAAGGGCGACCTCGAGAAGCTCAAGCTGCAGGAGCTCAAGCACTGCCGCCTCGCCATGGGCGCGTTCCTGGGCTGCCTCGCGCAGCAGGCGTACACCGGCGTCGGCCCCGTCGCCAACCTCACCGCGCACGTCTCCGACCCCAGCCACGTGTTCTTCGGGTCGCAGGCCTCGCTCCTGCCCAAGTGAGCGAACGTCGCGTGAAGGTGGCAGACGGCGGGGGATCATCTGAGAAAGCGTTCGAGCCCGAGTGCGTAGAAAAGCGGGGCGCGGCGTTCCGGAGGCATAGGCGAGACGCGGCGGAGGCGTACACCGCGTCCTGTACATCATTTATTTTTATCCGACGACGGACGATGTCTTTTCATTAGACAAATGGATCTCTCGAGAAAAAACGCGCGCGTCACGCGACCTCGTTCTTGCTCCCCACGCGTCGAATGGGCACGCCCGCCGCCCTGGCCGCCTCGCACTCCTCGGCGCGTGCCCTGAGGTTGCGCGCGGACTGGTCCCCGGTCTCCGCCACCAGCTTGGCGAACATGCTGTTCTCGTCGCGCAGCATCTCGGCGGGCGTCGCCTTGGCCACCAGCTCGCCGCGGTCCAGGCACACCACCGAGTCGTTTTCGATGATGGTGTTGATCCTGTGCGCGATGGTCATGATCGTGCGCGACGCGAACTGGTCCGCGATCACGTCCTGCATCACTTTGTCCGTCTTCAGGTCCACCGACGCGGTGGCCTCGTCCAGGCACACCACCTTGGTGTCGCGCAGCAGCGCGCGCGCCAGACACAGCATCTGCCGCTGTCCGGCGCTGAAGTTCTCGCCGTACTCCGCCACCGGCGCCAGCAGCCCGACGCCGTGCTCGGCGACGGCCGGCTTGAGCTGCACCGCCTCGAGCGCGAACCACAGCGTCTCGTCGGAGTGCTCCTTGAACGGGTCGAGGTTGTCCCGCACGTTCCCGCTGAACAGAATCGGGTCCTGCGGGATGCACGTCACGCGCCCGCGCAGATCCTTGAGCGCGATGCGCTGCACGTCCACGCCGTCCAGTCGTATTTCGCCGCCGCACGGCTCCACGAGCCGCCAGAGCGCCACGATGAGCGTGGACTTACCCGAGCCGGTGCGACCGCATATGCCCACCTTCTCACCCGCGTGTACGTCGAAAGTGACGCCGCGAAGCACCAGCGGTAGGCCCGGGCGGTACCGCATCTGCACGTTCCTGAACTCGACGGCGCCGGCGCTCGGCCAATCGGGGCGCACCGGCTCGGCGCCGCCGCGCGCGGCGGCGCCGGTGGCCTCCTCAGCCTCCAGCGCGGCGTACTCCGTGATGCGCTCGACGGAGACCATGTTGCTCTCGAGCTCGGAGATGATGCGGATCAGCCACGAGAGCAGGCCGGTCATGTCGATCGCGTACGAGAGCGTCAGGCCGACCAGCGCGGCGTACGTGCTCCCGCGCTGCCACACGCCCAGGCACGCGACGACGAACGTGATGGAGTTGCCGATGGTCTCCAGCCGCACGGGCAGCCACCGATCGCACCCGCACTTCTGCGTGTAATCCGCGCGCTGGTTCACGGAGATTCGGGATTCGTTCTCCGCGATGAACCGTTGTTGGTGCCCGAACGCGCGGATCGTGCTGATGCCGTTCAGCGTCTCGCCGAAGTGCGCGTAGATGGGCGAGCCGCTGATGCCGTCCAGGCGCTTCGCCTCGCGGTAGCCGGGGCGGAAGAACCACTGC
>MDSV01236188.1_pt1 | contig 26623 bp, 28 predicted proteins | sample 810851 | NCBI WGS metagenome assembly MDSV01 (sample SAMN05326640, study PRJNA326480) | marine metagenome | isolation source: seawater | place: Atlantic Ocean: North East | collected 2012
ATATCAAAAGGAATTAATCTTTCTGAACTGTCAAAATTATTATAAACAGAGAAGGTAATTCCTATTTTTTTAAATAAATTTTCAGCTTCAGCTTTTTTTTTAATTAGTGTGTTATAAGGCAGTGAATTGGCCCAAGCGATTATGTCCTGATAGGCTTTCCTTGGGGTTTTTTTGTTAAAAACTTCGTTATACATAAGTATATACATGCAAGATATATACCAATATTAATTTAATGATGTTTTGAAATGACTTTTCCCTGGCTATAAATAATGTTGAATTTATTAAGATAAAAGGCTTTTCTGTGAGTCAGGCTGGACTCGAACCACTGACCTCACCCTTCAATGAGTTTTGCATAAAAAAAGTGCAAATCATTCTCTTTCTTCTTTGTTTCCCTGAAATAGATAAAGTAAAACAATAAAAAATGTAATGGCCTGATGATGCGCGAACTGACTTTGAGTCATTTGTGAAGATATAAACATTAACATTATTATATTTAACAAAACTCTATGTTCTGAATTTTTTCGACCAAGCATATGAAAATAAATAAAAAGTAATAAAACTAAACTAATAAGTCCAAATTTTGCGGATATATCTAAGAAGTCATTATGTAGATGATCCCGAGCAAAGATGTTATTAATATTTTTTCTTTTCAGAGACTGTGACATTTCACTTTCTAGGTTATGTGGTCCTATACCGATTAGAGGATATTTTTGTATAAGCTCTTTTGAATAAACAATATAAAAAATTCTCTCTCTAAAAGAACGATTAACATTCTCTAATGGATTCACTAAATTTATTTCTGTCATTTTCTTTACTCGCTCACCTAAAGTATTTGGGATTGTCACAAGAGAAATTAAGAAAATAAATAAAATTATTAAAGGACTTATAAAATCATTTCTACCTTTTCGATTCTTGAACATAGTAAATCCAAGATAAACGAGTGATAAAATTAATCCAATGATTGGACCACGAGTCCCGGTTAGTATAAAAAGAAATAAAAAAATAATGGCTGCTAGTATATTATAATAAGAGTTATAGCCCCTGAAAATTATGTAATATACTAAAATCATGAATAAAGTGGCACACATGTTTCCATAAGTTATGGCTGTACTTGAAGTTCCCTGATAACGACTAATATTAATTTCGCTGAATACATAAATATAAATTGCATGCAGTAGTCCTGCGGCAGCACAAACAATAATTAATAACATTGTTCGTCGTTCATTTAATGATATTAGAAGTAGTGGCAGGAGTAGTAAAAATCGATAGTAATTATCTAATTCATGTAGCGGAATATTATGATAAAAGCCTACTAAGGAAATAAAAACGCTAAATATAATGATGCTTTGCACTAATCTAATATTGACTAACATTGATTGATATAAACTCTTATAGCTTATTAAACATAAAAATAGGGCTATTGACAAAAAAATACCACTGACATGTCTATCAATAAAATTAAAAGCAAAAAATAAAGCAAATGATGCTAGATAAAAAATCTCCAAGAGATTAGATTGATTAGCTTTCAATTATTATTCCGTTTTAAATGTTCGTTTGTCAGAGTTGTCTTCCAAAAATTCGTAGTCAAGCGTTTTGTTAAGACCATCTTTTAGACTAATTGGTGGGATAAACCCAGTTTCATCAATTGATGATGAAAATTGTGTAGTACTCATAAATTTCTTAACTCGTATACTACTTACGGGAAGAGATTTTCCTATTATCTTCGAAACGAAATCACCAATATATCCTACAACAAATCCAAAGACTGCGGGTAAGCGAAAGCCTACATTATTTTTTCCAAACAATAATTTTCTTACTTGAGATACAAGTGTATTCATATCAAGATCTGGTTTATCTATATAGTTATATATGTATACCCCTGATTTGAATGACAAACTATACTCTAAAAATGCAGCAACATTCTCAACATAAGCCATAGATTTTTTATTCTTTCCATTGCCAAACATTACAAAAAACCCTGATGCTACTTGTCTAAGTAGGTTATATACGTTTCCCCTATTACCCTCACCAAACACAACTGTCGGCCTAACTATAACAAGAGTTCTATTTCCTGGATCCTCTTTTTGCCAATCTTTAAACACCTTCTCAGCAAGAAACTTTGTCCGACCATAATCATTAAAGAACTCTGCATCGCCACTTTCATCAGTATTTGCTGGTGCAAACCCATAGATTGCAACGGAACTAGTAAAAATTATTTTTTCGATACCATATTTTCTAGCACATTGACATATATTTATCGCGCCCTTTACATTTACATCATCATAACGACTGATAGGACTGACATCATCTCGATGCTCAGCTGCCAAATTAACGATTACTCTATTACCTTTAATTTTCTCAAGTGATTTAATATTCTCGATATCAACATATACAGTATTTTTTGAATTAGATATATCTTTATCATAAACAATAAAATCACTATCAGAATTAACCAAGCGTTTTCCAAGCCTGGTCCCAATAAAACCTGCGCCACCGATTATAGCAATACTCATAACTTTAGTTCTCCCGACAATGATACGTTTTAATTATAATCCTTACTTTAGTTTTTTAAAACTCCTACAAATATCAGAAACCATAAAAAAAGAGAATGCAATTTTCTTCTTCTCAGACTAAACGGCTTAAATATTAACTTCTCTGATTTAATGAATTGATTAAAGCTTTTTTTTGTTATCAGCTCGTAGTTTTTAATAATCTGGTTTTTGTACCAATTATTCATAATAAGTTTAAGCCTTTGCCATTTAGCACCTATTGTATAATTTTCACCCAATACATTTTTTTCATGCTGTCTATAAAGCATTTTAGGTTCATTAGAAATAATCCATTTAAGTTCATTATGTTTGTAAAATGAATATACCAGCCAGTCATGATAATCTATCGACGTTAAATTATCTTTGTTCTTGATTATAAAATCTTTAAATTTCTCAAATGATTTTATAGTGAAGACCTGAGTACATCCAGGACCTGGACCTTCAAACCAATGATCATATTTTTTTTGAGAGAAACTTTTCGTGATTAATTTTTTTTTATTTATCTTTGGCCAATATGCAATTACATCTGATGAAAATCCATCATAACTAGATGTTTCTAGCTTATGGATTGCACTAATAAGTTTATCATTAAACCAAATGTCGTCTTGATCAGAAAATGCAATGTAGTCAAAAGATTGTGTATTACATTTCTGAATCAAATTAAAAAAATTTAATGCTGCAGAGCCAAACCTTTTTCTATTGTTTAGAACATTAATTCTATTATCAAATAGATTATTTATAACTTCTAAAGTATTATCTGTTGAACAATCATCAGAAATTAAAATTTCTACATCAACATCTCTTTGCCCTATAATAGTCATGATCTGTTCTTCAATATATTCTTTCCCATTATATGTGGCCATTAGTACTAAAATTTTTTTTATTTTAGGCATTTCTGATACCTCACAAGATATAATAATCTCATTTTTTAGAAAGTTTTACATAAAATTGTGACGTAAGTCTTGATGGCATAAATTTTTGAAAGATTTTCAAAAAAGCCTTCTTTGAATAGATAAACCCGACTTTATCAAGTTTAAGATCCGGTGGTATTGAATTTTTTATCGACTTTGTAGTAAACCATGACCTATGAGTTTTATCAAAGTAACCTATATCTCTCCTAGGAAAATCATTTTTCAACCAAGCAATTAATATTCTTATTGATGATGCATTAGGTACAGTAATTAAAAACTGCGTCCCAGGTTTCATCATTTTACTTATATGCTGTAGAAAAGTTTCAGGGTAATGAAGGTGTTCTAAGACGTCTAGTAGTAATATTAAATCTGTATCTTCTATAATGTCTTTTATTTCGGACAGCTGTATATTTAAATCACATTTTACAAAAATGGTGTTATCTGTATTTATAAGTGATGGATGAGATGAATAGTCAACTCCATAATATCTTATGTTATGAGGTAAAGAGGGTGCAATTCCGTTCAAAGTAGCGCCATCCATACACCCCAAATCTGTTACTACTTTCACATAGGATAAATCATCTAATAAAGACAGTACCAATTTTGATCTGTCATTTGTTATATACATACACACATACTCTTCTAAAGTTTCACTATTTATTAATAGCCTATCCTATTTTAGGGTAAATACTCTACATATAGTGAATAAAATAAATAATCTATATTTACATTTCTTTATAAAACTATTTTTTTTATTACCAGTAAATGTATCATCATGTCTTTGATATATAATCAAACACTCATCAAGAAATTTAATTTTTTTATTTAATATTAAAAATGAAATTGCTAAAATCCAGTCATGCATTGGATAAAAACTAATCTTAGAGGCTATAAACCTAGCTGTGTCACCTCTCAAAGAAATAGTTGATCCAATAATTTTATTTTTTATAATTAGATTCATAAGGTTAAATTTTAAATCATGGTAAATTTTTTTATTTTTAGTTTTACCAATAGATGTTGAATTTGATTTGGTTTCAGTTATTTGTCCATTAATCACAATAAGGTCATTGTTTTGATGTAGTCGTAAAGCTTTAAGTATTCTATCTTTTAACCATATATCGTCATGATCAGATAAAACAATTACATCACTACTGCTAACTAAAATTGCTTTTCTAAAGCATTCTGCTGGGCCAAAGTTTTTTTTACATTCTTTGTATAACAACTTGATATTTTCTCTGCTACAAATACTTTCAATATATTGTCTAGGACTCTTTTCTCCTGAATAATCTTCGACAATAATCAATTCATTTATTTTTATAGATTGATTTATAATTGAATAAAGCTGCTTTTTTAGATACTTACTATGTGAAAATACGGTCATACAGACTGAGATACTAAGATTATTTTTCATTTTTTATGTGGCCTTTTTTTCACTTATAATCAGATATGTAGCAATTAGAACTGGCATAACAACTGAACTTGCATATGCATCAAAAAGAATATTTGTAGATAGAACTATAAGAAAAAACATTTTAGATAATCTTTGTAATATATATATCATATACAGAAGTCCTATCAATCCAAATTCAAATAAAAATTTGAGAACACCTCCATCTAGGGCTCCTGTATAACTGTAAACCCCGAATCCTAAAAATAATGCTAAAGGATGTTGATATAACTGTGATGCAACATATATCCATTTATTTATTCTTAAACCTAGAGATTGTTCAGAAATAGAATTCTCCATATTGTTATGTTGAAATATTGCTAATATAAATTCTTTTAGACTTAGAAAGTATTCATATGATAAAGACGCTAAAGGGATAGAAATCAAAAATAATAAAATGATCATAAATATATTCGGTCTACGCAAGTATTGAAAAGATAAAATAATAAACCCCGCAATACCTGCTTTGACTCCATTAAACAAGACAAAGGAGCAACTGATGAATTTAAATATATTTAGCTGATTAATCTGATAATTTAAAAATAAAAAAGCGATCATGAAATAAGTTAGCTCAGCTGGTGTACCAAATGGACCAGAGAATTGACTACTGTAGTGCACTCCTCGTCCGGGATCGATATTCGGTAAAAGATACAGATACTGTAATACTGAAAAAATTAATAGGTATACGATTATAGAATTAAAATAAAATTTCCAGTACCCTTTTTCGACAATAAAAATAATCCCTTTTGCAACGAAAAAATATTCAATTAACCTAAAAAAACCATAGATAGAGGTAAAGCTATTCCAAATAATCAATGAGTATAATAAATGGGTTGAGAATAATATCAATATTAGAAGAATTTTAGAATTAATTTTGTACTCAAATAAAATCAAAAACAGAGATAGGCAAATAATATCCTGAATCCTAATACCAGTAACAGATCCGGGAACAAGAAATAAATCGAATTTAGGTAATAAAAAATATAGAAGTAAAAGAATTAATACAGGCTGTATTTTGTTTATCATATATTCTGAGTATCTTATCAATTAAATACCAACCTTCCTCATAAACTTATTTATCAAAAGTAAAGATACTATATTTAGAACTTGAATTCTGTTTAGGGGAGTTAAATAACTTTTCATTTCATCAATACTTCTTCGAGAATCTATGCCAAGAACATATTCAGAGTATTCTTTAATCTCATTATCATTACCTGTCATAAAAACAGATTCGGTAATTTTTTCATGATGTTTTTCTAGATTATTTTCATATTGAAAATCTTTAGCATATTTTTTTGGAATATATTTTGTTCTAGGTATTGATTGTTGCTTTTCCTCTACTTCACTTATCACTCTAACCTTTACTCCGGATGCTGCTGCATAAGCTAAATGTGAACTTCTTGTATCGGTAATTATTTCTTTAGTGCTAAAAAATGTGAGTGCCATTCTTTCAAGAGAGCTTTTGTCATCTGATTTTGCACCAAAAATTATATTTACATCACCCAAGTCATAATTAGATTTTTTCAAATGATAATAATCGATATCTGTAAGTGAAATTGCATCACAATTGTACTTTGCGATAATATTTTTCCACCTTTTATAACGTGATTTCTGGCTAAATCCTATTGAATGAGGTGGGAAATATATTCTTTTATATACAGTGTTACCTCTTTTTTGTTGTAAAAAAGTTTTTGTGTAAATATAAGGCATGCCTACAGCAATGGCATCTATCTTCTGATCTGCTAACTGTTCAACCGTTTTATCGTTATTTACAAGATGTAATGGCAGATGAGTCTCATTATAGTGAACTATCACGTTCTTCAAATATCTATTCCTAAGAACTGGTCCTAAACCATGCATCCAGGTTGCTTTAAATACGATTGGCCTTTTCTTTTCACCAAAAATTAAGCTTGATGCTCCGTAAAAATCTGCTTCCTGGAATAAATAATTTTTCATTATACTGAAATGTCTAGAGTAAAACTTTTAGATAAACTTGAGGCTTTTTTTACAGTATCATCTAATTCACTTATTGAAAAAAATATTCTTGAAAGTGTTTGAGTATTATTAGTAATATTTGTTACCAAAGGCATTACTGCGCATTCGCTCGGATCCCATTGTAAGCATATATTTTTATCGTTATTTAATATTTTAATTTTTCCGGTGGTTGCTCCAACACCTCTTGAGGAGGAAACTAGAGTAGAAGCCGGTTTTGAATGATCAAATTCACCCAAAAAGTCAAAGATTTCGTTTTCTTCTCCTCCATTAGCTAACAGTAGTTTAGTACTTTCATTGCTAAAATTATTTAGAAGTGTGATGTTAGCTAATCGTGCGCATACATAGGCGTCTTGAAATTTTATAAAATGATAGCTTAATGAAACTCTTTCACACTTATTGTTAATATTTATTATTTTTAAAATTGTTCCAAACATCGTATTGATTGCCGCATGAACTTCAATATTATCATCGTCTTTTATTACAAACGTTGGTCTAACACTCTCAAGGTCGGTAAGTCTTTTTCTAAGAAGCGGTAGTTCGATTATTGTATTCCCACTATAATAATCTGCGCCCAAAGAAATAGAACCAAAATGTCCATGCTGCAATGTTCCAATACATGGCACCATTTTATGTGAGGCAAATGCAAGTTTCTGTATAGCTAGCCCGCGCCTTAAATTCAGATCTAATTCCAATTCTTTAGTACTGATACTTAAAATAATATCATCATTTTTTAATGATATTGATACGCCCCCATAGAGTCCAATGACATTATCAAGACAATCATGATTTTCTTTAGTTTTCTTCACTGAACTAAAATTATTTTTGATATTGTGCTTTTTCATAATTAAATTGAGTTGTTTTTTAGCATCAGTCCATCTTTTTTCGGTAAGATGAGTTCTCAAGTCACTCGACCATAATTCACATAGCTCTTCCCAATCCTTTCTAATATTATTGTTCGATTGAATTAAATGTTTGTGTATACGATGACACAGTGTATTTATCCAGAGATCATGTCTCCCTGTAACTGCCCACCTTGATATATTATACTTAGCTTGTTTTTTTACAGGGATAGGGTACGCAAGACTAGTAATTTTCGAAACAACCTTCTCGCATTGTTCAAGATTATATTTTAAGGCACTAGATGGTGAGACAAACTCGATATCTATTTCAGATTTTATTTCTTTTAGAAACCTCTCTATTCTATTCCATTCCCCTTCTTGATGCATAGATCTTTCTTCATTAAATCGACCCGGACGATAATCAAAAACTTCAGCATCATTACAATAAATAGGAAGAACTGATTCTCCGTTGTGAACACGTTTTTTCAAATAATCAATATAATCTTTCAGTGATATATTGCCATGAGCAAAATGTTGCATCTTTTGAAACATAATTGAGTCTGACCATAGGATTGGAATCTTAGTATCATTAATACCTGCAGCATGAGATGGCATCTCATCAGAAGCAAGAACTAGTTTAATATTATCCCGATCCATAACAAGTGCCTTATAATCAAACTGACTATATAAATCTACTAGACTTTGTGAAAAAGCCATTTCATTAACTAAAACAATGTCAGGTCTACGACCTAGGACCTGCTTATAAACATCTAAACCAAGCTTCTGATTCCATACATTAACTTCATGTGGAACTAATGGCCCGATAATTTGGCAATAACCGCTGCCAACAAGTTCACATTTATTTAATTCAAGTAATTTTTTGAATCGATCAACCCATATGGAATCAATATTATTGATCTGATTTAAAGTCCAGCCAGATAACTCAATTCCTATTGGGATGCCTGTTCTGTCAATAAGATCAAGCAACGGGTGATAGCAAGCTTGTATGACATCTGATCTCATATGTTCATCAATTGATGAAAAGGCTAAATTAAGATGAAAAATTAAGTATCCTTTTGATTTCATTTGAGACCTATTAGAGAATAAATTTCATTCGAAAGATTTTGGGCGCCATTGATTGACATTTTGTTTAATGCATTTGAAGAATATTTCCTTGCAAGCTTATCATTTTTCATAAGCTCTACAAGCCCCTTGACCCCATCTGTTGGACTATCAGCTACCGTTGCAACATTTTGTTCAGATAAAGCCTCTAATTCAAGAGTGTCTTTGAAACCATCAGACGAAAATACTACTGCAGGAATACCATATTGTAATACTTCAAAGAATGAGACTCCATATACTGTCATTGCGTAATCACTTTGAACTATAAGCTCATCAAGATAATCTGGTGAATTATGGATAATCCAATTTAATCGAGGTTTTTTTGGTAAGTTTGGTTGGCATGCAAATGGTCCTTTCACCCAATTAATCTCAATATTGGCATTGAATGCTTTATCTATTTGTTGAGGTAGAGTTTTCCCTATTCTTGAAATATCACTGCCTCCAGTCAAAACTAATATTTTATATCCCGGATTCCATAGTTTTGGCTTGCATCGTTTTTGAATAAGAAAACTATTCCAACCAAACTTAAATTTATCTGAGAAATTACTATACTTACTTACATCAAAACTAAATGATGGTATCCAAATAAGGTCTAAAATATCATGATAATCCATAAGAGAATCAATGCTAATTAAATTAAGATTGTTATGTTTAAACTGATTAAACATCTTTGAAAGATCATCAGTACAATATTTGGGATAAAGATCAAGCACTAATACATTGTGATTATGTTTTTCGATAATGCTCTGAATAGATTTCATGATATTTTCATTAAGTGAAAAAGTATAAACAGTGAAGTTATCGAGCTGTTCTTTTTTAAAGAGATCACCAAATATTAAAAACTCAGGAACAACATTATTATTTTTCCTTAATGTGCTCGCTAATGCTAGAAGTCTAGATAAATGGCCGATACCTATTGTAGGGCCAACATGGCATACTAATAAAACTTTTTGCATTGTCTAATCTGACTCTGAAGAGAAGGCATCTCTAATTGATTTCAATGGTCGTAAACCATCAGTTTTGTCTGTCCTCCACAGTCGGTCGTTTGCTTCTGCGGGAACAGGCTCTTTTATACCATTACCATCAGCTGATTCTGCATGCCTAATCTCCTCAATTAATGAACGGATCTGATCTGGTAACCAGCAATGACCATTGTTAAATTCTTCGCCATGTCCATCTATATCTAAATGAAATTCAATAACTTTAGCATTCCATTTATTGATTGCTCGATGTATTACGCCTGAATTAACAGTGTGGTCCGACCAACCAACTTCGCAACTTGTAGACTTACGAATAGTTTCTATTGCGGATAAATTTGCTTCTTCATATGGTGTAGGATAAGCAGATGTGCAATGAAGAACCGTCGGCTCACAGTCATTCATTCTTAATATATCTACCGCATGTTGTATCTCCTCTAGATTAGCCATGCCGGTTGAAATAACCACAGGCTTACCAGTATGAGCACAAGCGATAAGCAGATCATCCCAAAGTAACTCATAAGAAGCTATTTTATAAAAATCTACATATGGTTCTAGTATAGATACCGCATCTAAATAAAATGGAGTGCATGAGAATTCAATGTTGTTACTTTTGCATCTTTCATGAAGTTTTGGAATAAATTCAATTGGTAACTCCCAATTTTTACGTTCTCTATGAGTTTTAGATTTTTTTAAAATTTCTGGTGCAAACAATTTATCTATTTTAAAAAGTTGAAACTTAACAGCTCCACATCCAACATCGGCAGCTGCATCAATGAATTTAAGGCTTCTATTGATGTCTCTTTGATGATTGCTTGAAACCTCAGCTATAAATTTGACCACTCTAAACCCTCTCCGTAACTATTTTAACAGATGAAACTACATGTTTGGCTTTATTAATAGCTTCTGAGATTTTTGATCCCGTGGTAATTACTACTCCTGCTCTTGAAGGATGATGGATAATGGGTTTAATAATATCGCCTTTCTTTACGCGCAGTTCGAAAAAAGATACCAGAGGATCATTAATAATCCAGTCTGGTAAGTCAATAGAACTAATTTTTCCTGGTTTTGGAAAAATATACCTTTGTGCGACTGGTCGATTATATTTTGATTGAATGTCTTCAGGATTTATTTTTTCTCCAAGAGCTTGTCGCATTGCAGCTCCAACTAAATCTACACCAGTGTTTATAGGGATCTCATGTGTACAAAAATAACCACCACTTAACCTTGCTGCAAGCTCTATCACATAAGGTTTACCTTCAGTGATTACAATATCGCCTTTTACTATTCCATCATGAATTCCCATGCTCTCAGCAGCTATTTGAATCAGATTTTCAACTGATTGTTTTGTTGCATCGTCTAGGTGACTTGGTAATTGCCCCCCATCTTCGATAATATGAGGTGCATATTGATCTAACAGCTCATAATTTCGATCTGAGAAGCCGATGGTATGTGCTATTCCATTTACAACAATAGACTCAGTGCTGACTTGTGGTCCTGGCATAAACTTCTCCAGCATTACACGTCCAGTGGGTGAATATTCTTTTGCAATATTATAGGCCCACTCTAGATTGCTTCCCTTTAATAGTCGTAAGACTCCTCTTGAACCTCGGCTATCAACTGGTTTTATAACTAAGGGAAAGTTCTGAATTTTGACTTTTTTATTTAAATCTTTTAATGATTCAATATTTATAAACCATGGAACCGGCACTTTATGTTCATGAAAACAATTTTTCATTGCGAGCTTATCAATAGCTAAATTTGCTGACTTAATAGATATGCCGGGTAACCTTAATTTCTGTGCTACCTTTGCTACCGTAAGTGGCACATCTGATGCTATGCAAATAACTCCATCTATTGGGTTTATATTTTCATGGAATTCAGTTGCCGCTAACATTGTTGCATTAATATCATAAGTGCTTGCAATTAATTTATAATCGGCAAATTTAAAGCCAGGTGCATCACTATCACCATCACTAACTACAACATTTAATCCAAGTTTTTTAGCAAGTTTTATCCCCGGTACAGCTTCCGAACCACCGCTAATAATCAAGATTGTCTTACTCAGAAGTAGAGTCCTCCATTAACATTAATAGTTTGTGCTGTGATATAAGAGGAAGCGTCAGAAGCTAAAAAAACAACTGCATTTGCTACCTCTTCTGGTTTACCAAGTCTTCCAAGCATAATACTTTCCGATGCTTTTTTAACTATTGATGATTTTAATCCGCTTGCAGCCATCTCTGATTGGATTAAGCCTGCTGCTACTGTATTACATCTTATGTTATATTTTGCGCCAAATCTCGCAATAACTTGGCTTAATGATATAAGACCTGCTTTACTTGCAGCATAGTGAGGAGTGCGTGGCCCACCATATTGGCCACTTACCGAGCCAATATTTATAATACTTCCGCCATGTATTTTAGAGAAGAAAGATAATGATTCTTGAGCACAAATAAAAACACCTTTTAAATTAACATCAAGAACCTCATCCCAGTCTTTGTCTTCCACTTTATCAAAATCAGTAGGATTATTTATGCCCGCACAATTAACAAGAATGTCCATTTTTTTAAAGTGATTAGTACACTGAGACATAGCTTTTCTAACAGTTTCACGATTACAAACATCTAGTTGTTGAATTAAAGCAAACCCACCGTCCTGTTTTATTATTGATGCTACTTCCTCAGCACTATCTTTACGAGTTTTGTATGTTAATACAACTGCAGCACCTTGTTTAGCCAGAGAAATAGAAATTTCTCTCCCGATTCCTCGGCTGCCTCCGGTAACAAAAGCTACTTTATCTTTTAAGATCATGGTTTATTATTTAACTTTCTGTCAACAGCTCGCTTTGCTGCTTCTGCTATGAATTTACCAGTTAAATGGTATTTTTTTGCTAGCTCATCTGGTTCACCTGACTCCCCAAAAGTATCCTCAACGCCTATAAACTCTATTGGGGAAGGTACACTTCGGGATAAGGCTTCAGCAACAGAGCTACCTAACCCTCCAATAATATTATGATCTTCTGCAGTAACAAAGCAGCCTGTTTCTTTTGCACATTCTGTTAACAAATTATCATCTATAGGCTTTATTGTTGACATATTTACTACTCTAGCTGAAATACCTTCTTTAGCAAGAATTTCAGCGGCATCAATCGCTCTGGCTACTTCTACGCCACATGCCACAATCGTTACATCCGTACCTTTTTTTAAAATTTGCCCTTTGCCAATCTTAAAACTGTAATGCTCATCTAGAACCCTTAAGGCAGGACTCCTTCCTGTTCGCATATAAACTGGTCCATTATGTTTTAAAATTATCTCGGTAGCTTTTGCAACTTCAACTGCATCTGCTGGTGAAATTACTGTCATACCAGGGATAGATCTGAAAATTGCTATATCCTCAAGACATTGCGCGGAGGCGCCATCTGGTCCAACATCTAAACCTGGGTGACTTGCAACAATTTTTACATTACTGTTAGCATATGCGATTGAAAGACGAACCTGTTCAACTGCACGTAAAGAAAAAACAGCAAATGTTGTAACAAAAGGAACAATACCTGTTCTAGCAAAGCCGGCAGCAGCAGCAAACATGTTTTGTTCAGCTATTCCAAATTGATAGAATCTTTCAGGATTTGATTTTCTAAAATGATGCGTACCTGTACCGCCAGCAACATCAGCATCAAAAACAACAAAGTCTTTATTTTTGTTTGCTAATTTTACTAATGCTTTTCCAAAAGCCTCTCTTAAAGAATCACCATTTGCACCTATTAATGTAGGTTTCAAATCTAAATTTTTATTCATTTACAATTTACTCCAAATACTCCCCTCAATATATCTAGAAATATCCTCTTCCGGCGTTTCAAGATCTCTAAGTGCTTTTTCAAGTTCATCAGGATTTAATTTAACGCTACCATGCCAAGCAGCAATGTTTTCCATAAAAGAAACTCCTTTGCCTTTAATAGTATGAGCGATAATAACTGATGGCTTATCGAAGATATTTTTTATATTATTAAATGCAGACTCAATTTGATTAAAATCATGACCATCAATTTCTATGACATTCCAATTAAATGATTGCCATTTTTTATTTAAAGGTTCCAGTCCCATGATATTTTCATTGAGGTCATCACTTTGTAATTTATTATAATCAACCACAGCACAAAGATTTCCCAACTTATAATGAGATGCGCACATCGCTCCTTCCCAAATTTCACCTTCCTGAAGCTCTCCATCACCAAGCATTACATAGACGTTTGAGGGAATGTTCTGATGGCGAAATCCCATTGACATCCCAATGGCAAATGAAAATCCTTGCCCCAGTGAACCAGTGCTTGACTCGACCCAGGGTGTTTCTAAAACGCTTGGATGTCCTTGTAAGGGAGAACCGAGCTTTCTTAGTTTCTCCAATTCACTATACTTTATCCAACCATTCTCTGCAGCAGCTGAATATATTGCTGGTGCTGCATGTCCTTTGGACAGAATAAATTTTGTATTGATATTTTTATCCAACTTTTCACACAAAATATAGTTAATTAAATCAATACAAGATAAAACGCCTCCAGGATGCCCTGAACCAGCCTCAAATATAGATGCTAATGCTGCTCTTTTCATTCTTAAAGATCTATCAATTAATTCTTTATTTTTAATCATTTTTTCTCTTTGGACCTATAACTTTATGCTTATTAACTAATGCTTCTAAAAATGAGAGATCTTCTGGATATGTCAATTTAGAGTCGAGTTCTGATGAATTTGTGTAAACTGGATTTATAGACATATTCAAGGAGTATTCAACTAATGATTTAAATATCTTGCTTTTTTCTTTGGATTTTTCAAGAATTTTAAATTTAATAAATTCAGGAGTCACAAATTCTACATAATCTTCCTTATGAGGAACTTCTATTATCTCGCTAGATTTTATTTTTGCAATACCATTTACTACAGTTCTTGCGGGGCATGAACAGCCATGTTTATTTGCTAATTTATTCAACTCTATAATCTGTTCAACACAAGTTAAAGGTCTATTAGAATCAACTAAGGCAATTATATCATCTGCACATATTTCAGTTTCGTCTCGAATTTTAGAAACTCCATTAAAAAAAGATTCGATTCGCTCATTTCCCCCTGTTGTTGAGAGCAAGTCTAATTTTTTAATGTCGAAATACTTAGAAATAATTTCATTTGTATCTAACAAGTTTGATTCTTTTGTTACAACAACAATTTTATTGAATGCTCCTGAATTTAATAATGAATTTAATATCCATATTATTGTGGGTATATTTTTTATTTTAATTAAATGTTTAGGACATTGAGCTGAACCAAAACGTGTGCCAGAGCCAGATGCTAGTACTATTGCAAAAGATTTAATATCTCTTAATTTATTCATTTATATGCATAATGTAAGCATCATTAATTATCAATTTATGATCAAAGGCTAATTTTTTTTCTCCCCAACTATCGAAAAAATTAACCTCTAGTGCATCGTCTCCTGCAATGATGTCTTCACTATCATTAATCTTAGCATAGTACGCGATGCTAATTGTAGCTCTTCTGGGATCTCTATCCGGTTTAGAGTAGACACCAATTAGATTCAAATCAGAAAATTTCAATCTTAGGTTTGTTTCTTCACAGAGCTCTCGCAAACAGGCAGATTCTACGGTTTCTCCTATATCAACAAACCCGCCTGGCAATGCTAAATGATTTTCAAATGGGGCGTTTTTTCTTCTGATTAAAAGAACTGCTTTATTATAAAAAACTACGCAATCTACAGTTATTAAGGGTGTTATAAAAGTACTCACTCGACGATTTTACATTATTTGCCATAATTATCATAAGAAAATTTAGGATTTGGAATACGCCAAGATTTTCCATAAATTCCCTCTAAATATTTTTCTGGAGGATTGGGAATTTTTAATTTATAACCATGAATTTTTACAATTTTACTATTCAAAAACATTTCAGTTGGCCACTCCCAACTATGATTTTCGAAAACATCGGTATACATTTTTTCCTCAGGATCAAAAAATTTAATTGAAAAGGGAACTGTATCATTAGCAGATAATGTATAAACTGCTTTTATCTCATTATTTTCAATATAATGTGAACAGCCAAGATTTTTAATTAGACTTATTAGTTGATTTATAGTCTTATTTGAAGCAAATAAATCAATGTCTGCGTCCCATTTAATAAAATCTGCGTCTCTGCAAAAACCAAGCGCTGTTCCCCCTCCAATAACAATATGCATTTTATGATCGGTATTTATAAGAATATCCAAAAACTTGGCTGACTCAATTCTATTCTTTTCTGAAACAAAAGGATGGGGCGCTAATAATGATTTTGGTGGAATTTCTATTATATTTCGAGGAATACCTATTTTAATTAATTGAGGTAAAACTGACTTCACATAGCCTGTTGTAATAATAATTTGCTTTATTTGACAAATAAAATCTGATGTTAAAAAACTAGGCGGCTTTATTTCTACTCCATGTAACTTATGTCCCCATTTTTCTCTATCATTATCGATATAATAGTCAGGAAGGGTTGATGTATGTATTGAATAAAACTTACCGGCACCAGCAGCACCAAAAAATATTTTATATCGTTTGTCTTCCATAATTTTTATTGATAAATAAATTAAAAAAAATCTAGCGATTTTTCTTTGTACATATCTTACGATTATGATTAATATTTTTCCACATACATTTTTGGTTTATGAGCTAAAAACTTAAACTTTACACTATCATTTTTTGTAAAGAGATACACAATTATGACAATAGCTATTAATATAGAACTCTATATCTTCGAACTTTTAATTAACTGATAAATTATCTCTGCGTTTTTCCAATCTTCAATATTATCAATGTCTTGAACTCTATAATTTGGTATCTCAACTATAGCGTTTCTATCATTATATTCTCTAGCTTTCCTTTTCCATATGTCAGGTTTTGCCCAATAGAATTGACCTGCATCATGATAAATATCCGGAAGATCTTGTGATCTTGAGGTGTAGTGTTCAGGAAAAATCATCTTTAACCCGCCGCTAGGCAATTTTTCAAAAGATCTAAAAATAGGATAAGAGTACTTAGTAGCAGCCATGACAGATTCCATATTCCCATTCTTAATAACATCAAAACCTTCAACAAGATCACTTATTTGAATAAGTGGAGCGGTAGCATATATACAGCAAACATAATCAAATACTTTTCCCGCATCCTCGAGAAACTTTACTGCATGACCGACAACATCATGTGTCCCAGAAAAATCATCCGATAATATTTCTGGACGAATGAATGGGACTTTAGCGCCATATTGTATTGCAATTTCTGAAATCTCATCACTATCTGTAGAAACAATAACATCATCAAACAAATCAGTGGCTAATGCAGTCTCTATCGAATAAGCAATAATCGGTTTTCCTAAAAATTTTTTAATATTCTTTTTTGGTATTCGTTTGCTACCACCTCTAGCAGGTATAATTGCCACACTCATAGAGACTTTTCTATTGCCTTAACTACTTTAAGTTGATCTTGGTCTGACATAGCTGGATATAAAGGTATCGACATCGCAGTTGAATAATACAATTCGGAATTTGGAAAATCAGAAGCATATGATTTAATATTTCCATGATAAGGATGATGATATACAGGAATATAGTGAATGTTTACGCCTATCATATTAGCTCTTAAATTATCAAAAGTTTTTTTATGCTTTGTTGCATCCTCTAATCTTATTATATAAAGATGATAAGACGAATATCCATTAGGGTCTTGATAAGGTAATTTCAAAGGTAAATTATTTAGAAGGTTATTATATTGTTCGGCTAGAACATGTCGACGAGAAACCATCTCATCCAAGCGCTTAAATTGACTTATACCTAGTGCAGCCTGAATATCAGTCATACGATAATTATAACCTAATTCAATCTGTTGATAATACCACACACCATCAGGCTCCTTTGTCATCTCATCAATATTACGTGTTATTCCATGAGTTCTTAGCCTAGACATTGCTTGAGCTAGTTTTGAATTATTAGTGAGTGCCATGCCCCCTTCACCGGTTGTAATAATCTTAACTGGGTGAAAACTAAATATTGAAATGTCAGAATACTCACAAGAGCCAATTGGTTTGTTTAGATACCTACCTCCTACTGCATGGGACGCATCCTCAATAATCTTGAATCCGAACTCCTTGGAAAGTGCAAAAATAGATTTCATATCACAACTATGTCCACCCAAATGCACAGGGATAACTATCTTTGGTAAGGAACCTGTTTTTTTTGCCTGGATCAATTTTTTCTCTAGGGCTTGCGGACAAATGTTGTAAGTATCGGGATCAATATCAACAAAATCAACTTTTGCTCCACAGTAGAGTCCACAATTTGCAGATGCCACAAATGTAATAGGGCTAGTCCATAGCCAGTCTTCCTTGCCAAGGCCAAGAGACATACATGCTATGTGTAATGCAGACGTTGCAGAATTGACACAGATCGCATACCTAGCATCACAATAATCTGAGACTACTTTTTCAAATCTTGGAACTTGAGGGCCTTGAGTTAAAAAATCAGATTGAAGCACTTCTTCCACTGCGTCAATGTCTTCTTGAGAAATATCCTGTCTACCATATGGAATCATAACTAAATTTTACCTATAATTTCTTTATTTTCTGCTAGCCAAACCTTTAATTCAGAGAGCTTCATCCAATCTTTATTATTTTCTGAGGTATATGTAAAATCTTCTTTAACTCTAACTCCTTTTCCGATTCTTTTAGGGTCATCATGCCACCTATTAATAGAGGGAAGTATTTTAAAGTAATCAGGATATTCATAAGTATAATGAGCATCTTCTGTTCCGATCATCTGTTCATGAAGTTTCTCACCAGGCCTAATTCCTATCTCTTCATGCTCAGCTTTCTCGTCTACTGCTCTTGCTATATCAGTCACCTTCATTGAGGGAATCTTTTTTACGTAAACTTCACCACCATGCATATCTTTAAAAGCATGCCAAATTAGTTTAACACCCTCATCCAAACCAATCATAAATCGCGTCATTCTATAATCCGTTATTGGAAGCGGCTTTTTGCTCTTTGAAATTGATTGAAAGAATGGAATAATCGAGCCTCGTGACCCCATTACATTGCCATATCTCACAACTGAAAATCTTGTATTATGATCTCCAGAGTATGAATTTCCTGATACAAATAGTCTATCTGAGGTCAATTTTGTTGCACCGTAGAGATTTGCAGGGCTACTAGCTTTGTCGGTCGATAGTGCAATCACTCGCTTTATGCCCTTATCAATACATCCATCAATAAGATTCATTGCACCAATAACATTAGTTTTAACACATTCGAAAGGGTCATACTCAGCAGTCGGTACAATTTTTGTCGCGGCAGCATGAATAACATAATCTATACCATCTAGTGCTCGATAAAGCCTATCTTTATCTCGGACATCGCCTATAAAAAAACGGGTGCGAGAATCTCCTTTAAATAGTTTTGCCATTTCCCATTGTTTCATCTCGTCACGTGAAAATATGACAATTTTTTTTGGATTATATTTTTTTAGCGTCATAGGAACAAATGCATGTCCGAATGAACCTGTACCACCTGTGATTAATATCTTTGAATTTTTCAAAATTTTCTCCCGGCTTTACGCGTGTGCTGCCATACTTTTGAACCTCTCATTCGATTCAATTAATTTTTCATAAGTTCCTTGGTCAATTATTTTTCCTTCGTCAATAAAAAATATCTGATCGCATTTTTCTATCGTTTTTAGACGGTGAGCGATTATGACAATAGTTTTTTGTCCACTCAAGTTATTTATAGAATCCATAATCATTTTTTCAGTTATTCCGTCGAGTGAACTAGTAGCTTCATCAAATACAAGCAATTCTGCTTGATGATACAAAGCTCTCGCTATACCAATTCTTTGACGTTGCCCTCCAGAAAGCTGGACTCCTCTCTCACCTACTAAAGTATGAATACCTTTATTAAGACTTTCCGTAAATTCGAAAAGATGTGCAAGTTTAATTGCTTCATTTACTTTGTCGTATTCAATCTTACTTTTATTTATTCCAAATGCAACATTCTCCGCAATTGTTCCATCAGAAAGAAAAATACTTTGTGCAACAAATCCGATGGTATTTTGCCAAGTACGCCGGTTTTTAGAGCTTATAATTTCACTATCAACCTTCAAATTACCATTTTGAGGCACGATTAAACCAAGTAAAATATCAATAAGAGTTGATTTTCCCGCACCAGATGAACCTACTACACCGACTAAACTGTTAGCCTGTATTGACATACTGAGCTGATTAAGAGTTGCTTGTTTTTTGTCAGGATAAGTAAAACTAATATTTTCAAGTTCTATTTGTTTTTTGAGGGGGAGGTAGTCTTTTTTATGTTCTTCGGTTACCAACTCCTTTTTGAATGATCTTCTTAAGTCTTTTTTGATTGATTCAAACGCAGATGTATTGCCTTTTATAATAGCTACATTCGCATAAATATGTTGAAATGAAGGTAATATTTTAAATGCTGCAAGGGTATAAACAGATAACACTGGTAGAATCATACCTAAGTTACCATCGTGGGAAGCAATCAAGTAGAGTACAAGTAAAATCATTGAGCCAAAGGCAACTAATTCCATAAAATATCTTGGAGCATGAGCTAATACCGAATTCATACCTAGACTATAAGCAAGCATTTGACCAGTATGGTTAAATTGTTTTATCAAATCAGCATCTCTACCTAGTAATAATATATCTTTAATACCACCAAAACCCTCATTTTTTAGTCTAAAGCGATGTTCATTCATATCAGATATTGCTTTGCTATTTCGTTCCAAGCGAATTCTGACTATTTTATATAAGAAAAAATAAGCAATGAGAAAAATGACTAGTCCGATTAGAGCGACTTTTGGATCGTAAATAAAAATAGAAAAACTTATAAATAAAACAACTACGAGGCGAGCATTAATCTGCATTAGCGGGACCAATATACCTTGGGTGGTTCTTGAAGTTTCGGTTGATATGTTTTTTGTAAGTTTGGCACTACTTTCGCCTGCATGAAAAAGCCAGTTCTGTTTTAAATAATACGCATATAATCTATCTGCGATTTCTGTTCCTATTTTGTTTGCCAACATGGATAGCTTCCATATAGTAAACATAGAAATAATTGCTGAAATAAACAAGATAACTAATGCCCCTACACCTAGTAAAAAAATAAATTCAGTCTCTGAACTCATGCCGCTAGCTTGATAGAAGTGGCCAATGTATGTGTCTTGTTTAATCAAGGTCATATCTCCAACTAATGCCATAAAAGGTAGAATAGACGCAATACTGACAAGTTCAATTAATGCCATAAATACCACTAGAAACTGTAAAGCAAAAAATCGTTTGCGTTGGCTTGGGGTAAGTAAGTTGAATAGTTGCTTTATAAGTTTAAACATTTTTTATTCAAATGATCATAGATACTCTAAAAACTCAATATAAATACATACTAACATGATTTATGAGTCACCTTAAATGATTAGCTTGTTAAACATTTTTTCAAAGAATCCTTCCAAGCAATAAGGTTCACATCAAATTTTTGTTTTATTTTATCTTTATCCATGACTGTGTTCTTTGGTCTGTCAGCAAGAGTTTTATATTCTGATGTAGTCATTGGATGGACAATACAACTTATTTTTTTTATTTTAAATATTTCTTTTGCAAATTCATACCAGCTTGTAGTGCCTAGATTTGAAAAATGATAAATCTCAGTTTTATTATTATCAGATAGATAGTATTGAGAATTAATGATTTTTAAAATTACATTTGCTAAATCTGTTGCGTAAGTAGGTGAGCCTAGTTGGTCACTAATAATATTTAATCTTTTTTGTTTAGTTACATTCTTTAACATTGTACTTACAAAGTTATTATTGTATTCAGAATAAACCCAGCTAGTTCTGATAATAATAGCATTCGTTGTCATTAAATCTTGTATAGCATTTTCTCCAGCCAGCTTAGTTTTACCATATGTGTTTATCGGATTGTTTGAATCCGTTTCTTTATAAGGCTTATTATTTTTACCATCAAAAATATAATCAGTAGATATATGAATCAACTTAAAATGCTTTACTTTTGAAATAACAGCTAGTTGTGCTACAGCTAAGTGGTTAATTTGATTCGCCAGCTCTGGCTCTTTTTCAGCTTTATCAACCGAAGTGTATGCTGCACAATTAATAACAATATCAAATACTTTTTCTTCAAAATAAGATGCGATATTATCCTGAAAACTCAAATCAAGCTCATCACGACCAACGAAAGTAAAATTATGATTGCTCTTTATCTCAGTTACTTGTTTTTGAAGAGATTTTCCTAGTTGACCGTTTTTGCCAATAATAAGTATTCTCATTGTTGACTAAGTAAAAAATTCTCTAGTATTGTTCAAAGTAGGATAAAATCTGTCCTTGTCAGAAACATGAATAGATTCTATTGGAAGTTTCCAATTAATGGCGAGACTGGCATCATTAAATGCAATACCTCGTTCAGATTCTGGTGAATAGAAATTATCAACCTTGTAAACAAATGTTGCGCTATCACTTAGAACAAGAAAGCCGTGTGCAAAACCTCGGGGTATAAAAACTTGATGTTGATTCTTTGATGAAAGTTCCAAGGCTACATGATGCCCAAATGTTTTACTAGATTTTCTTAGATCTAAAGCTACATCCAAAACATCCCCGTCAATTACCCTAACTAGTTTAGCTTGTTCATATGGTGGCAATTGATAATGCAGTCCCCTTAATACTCCTTTTGTAGACTTTGATTCATTGTCTTGGCAAAAATTTACACTGCAGCAAATATTACTCTCAAAAATGTCTTGATTAAAGGTTTCATAGAAATAACCTCTACTGTCCTTATGAACAGTTGGTGTGATCAAAATAACATCCGGTATAGATTGAGGGATAAATTTCATTTTATGATTCCAGACTATTAGTAATATATTGAAAGTATAGCTTAATTGTTTTATTAATCTTGGAAATAAAATTGATTACATTTTTGAACACAAAAATACCAATCATATTTTCAAAGTATCTATCAATCATATACATCTTACAAATAAAAAGTTGTTGGTGTCTAAGATGATTCATTATTTTCCCAAAACTTTTTTAATTTTATTACACCAATCTAAATTTTTCATATACCAGTCAATAGTCTTCTTAATTCCTGTTTCAAAAGTCTCACTTGGTAACCAGTTTAGATCTGAAGCAATTTTAGAAGCATCAATAGCGTATCTCATATCGTGACCTTTCCTGTCTTTGACATGATATATGAGTTGTTCATAGCGATTAATATCATTATGTTCGCACGGAATTAGTTCATTTAAAATATTACAAATAATCCTTACAACTTCAATATTTTGAAGTTCGTTGTGCCCTCCGATATTATAAGTCTGGCCTAGATCACCATTTAGTGCTACGTGCAATAAAGCTTTTGCATGATCATCTACATAAAGCCAATCTCGAACTTGATGGCCATTGCCATATATTGGAATTTTTTTACCTTCTATTGCATTAAGAATGACAATTGGTATAAGTTTTTCAGGAAACTGATATGGGCCATAATTATTTGAACAGTTAGTAATAAGCGTTGGTAACTGATAAGTTCTCTCCCAAGCTCTAACTAAATGATCTGCGCTTGCCTTAGTAGCAGAGTAAGGAGAACTAGGAGCATATGCTGTTTCTTCAGTAAATAGATTATCTGTTTGGGCTAAGTCCCCAAAAACCTCATCTGTAGAAACATTATGAAACCTGAAAATAGTCTTTTTATGATTGCTAAGGTTATTCCAATATCGTCTTGCCTCTTGAAGTAAGACATAAGTACCAATGATGTTTGTTTGAATAAACTCATCAGGGTCTGATATAGAGCGGTCGACATGGGTCTCAGCTGCTAGATGCATGATAATGTCTGGTTTATGTTTTTCAAAAATCTCTCTAATACTGACGTTATTGCAGATATCTACTTGCTCAAAGCTATATCGCGAATCATTTTTTATTTTATCTAATGTTTGTAAGTTACCGGCATAAGTGAGTTTATCAACATTAACAACACTATGTTGTGTGTGTTTGATAATTTGACGAATAACTGCCGAACCAATAAAACCTGCACCACCAGTAATAAGAAATTTTTTATTTATGATAATACTCCTTGAACCATGAAACAAAATTATCTACGCCCTGTGCAAGATTCATGCTTGGTTTAAAATCGAATTGTTCAATTAAGTCATTAACTTCAGCATACGTATCAGGAACATCCCCTGGTTGGATAGGTAAAAGTTTTTTGTTACTAACCTTCCCTAGCGATGCTTCTAGAGCATTAATGTAATCCATGAGCATTATTGGATTATTATTTCCTATGTTGTAAAGCTTGAAGGGTGCGCTAGATGATGCTGGATCGGGGTCATTACTATCCCAATCTTCATTAGAACTTGCTGGTCTATCTAAAACTCTTGTTATGCCCTCGACGATATCATCAATGTAAGTGAAATCCCTCTTGTGCTTACCAAAATTAAAAACATTTATAACTTCGTCATCTAAGATTGCATTAGCAAATTTTTGTAGTGCCATATCAGGTCTATCATAGGGCCCGTAAACTGTGAAGAATCTTAGGCCTGTTGTTGGAATATTATACAAGTGACTGTAACTGTGAGCCATAAGTTCATTCGCTTTTTTTGTGGCAGCATACAAACTAATAGGATGATTTACTGATTCATGAGCAGAATACGGTTGTTTAGTATTTAGACCATAAGTTGAACTTGATGATGCATAGACTAGATGCTTAATTTTATTATGTCTGCAGCCTTCTAAAATATTTGCGAAACCTACAATATTTGTATCTATATATTTATCAGGCCTTTCAATTGAATATCTAACACCTGCTTGCGCTGCTAAATGAGCTACTTGATCAAAATGATTTTCCTTGAATAATGTGGTTACTAGATTGCGATCTTCTATATTCATCTTGATATGTGTGTAATTCGGATGTTGTAAATGACGTTTTAGACGATCTTCTTTTAGTTTGGGATCATAATAATCATTATGATTATCGACACCTACCACTTTTTCACCTTTATCCAATAATTTTATTGAAAGAGCTGATCCAATAAAACCTGCAGATCCTGTAACTAAGACTTTCATATGTTCTCCATGAAAGAGGTGTAATCAATTTTCTCAATATCTTCTTCAATACATGCCTCTCCATATTGAATTTCAATAAGATGACATGCATCATTTGATGGGTTGGTGATTTGATGCCATTGGCCTACTGGTACATGATAATAGTCGTATTTATTGAGTTTGATACTGTATTTGTTACAAAGACTCTCTTTGCTGTAATGAACTATGCAAAAGCCTTTGCTGACCATCCAAATTTCATTTCTTTTAAAATGTCTTTGAAACCCCATAGCTTTTCCTGGATGAACAATTAACTCTTTAACTTTTACATGTTCTTCTTCAAATAAATTATAAAAAGATCCCCATGCTCTTTTTTCATGATAGTATTTCCATTTTTTCAAAATCCAGGATGAAGAATTTTTTTTATCTTCACCGCCTACATTAAATACAAAATCAATGCCATCGAGAGACATTTCAGGAATATTTTCTTCATTTCTGTCTCCTCCATTTGCAAATACAATATCTGCATTAGGATATAATTTTTTAATTTTCTTTAATCCATTCAGAGCGCTTCCTTTATCATCATCAACAAAATCAATCACCTGATCTACCGATGATAACTGCTCTAAGACTGCTTTTCTCTCACTAAAGGGCATAAAAAATGCTCCTTTTTTATTTATAAGCCACCCATCGCTATTTAATGCGACAATAACTTTATCTCCTAGTTTTCTAGCAGATTTAATATAATCTATGTGCCCAGAATGTATTGGATCAAAACCTCCACTTATGACTACAATTTTCATAGTATTTCTAGATAATTAATTATTTACGATATTTTTTTAATTCATGTCTTACAAAGATTGTCAAAAAACCAAATACAAGTCCCAAAAAAATAGACAAACTATATATTAATATTTTCCTTGGGGGATTCAATGCTTCTGACGGTTGTGGATGACTAATATTTAAGATATACATCCCATTCTTAATTGAATTTATAAATCTATCATACTCCAAATATAGTTCTATATTCCCAGTGGAATACTTATTATTATCAGGAGATATAGATTTAAATAAAATCAATTCTTTTTCAGATCTTATTAAATACTGATCAGAGAGTCTTTTGTTTACATGTTTAGTATATTTATAAATAGCATTTATAAAAGCTGATTCATTGGAGATGATAGATATTTTTAAATTTTCAAATTTAATTGTATTATGCATTTTTACTAATTTTTCTTTTTCATTTCCAGAAACAATTATAGGCATCAGCTCTTTGAATAATATGTTATTTTGCTTATTATTTGCTTTCCAGTTATTAAACACATTTTCGGTATAAAATAAATTTTTAAAATCTTTTTGAACTTGATCTGATGACGTGAAAGCAGGCTTTATGTTTACTGTATATGTTAGGTTTGATTGATATATTACAGGTGGTTGAGTATAAACCAATATACTTCCTAATATAATAGCAATAAAGACTGATAATAACAGTACTCCCTTGCCATTCCAGATTATTTTAATGAAATCAAAAATATGAATAGAGTCTGCTTTGTTTGAATGATTTTCTTGCATTGGTACTTATATATTTAACTTAATGTAACATTTTTAAAGATAATTCAAAATACATCATAGAAACATATAAAAA
>MDSV01170747.1_pt1 | contig 26615 bp, 33 predicted proteins | sample 810851 | NCBI WGS metagenome assembly MDSV01 (sample SAMN05326640, study PRJNA326480) | marine metagenome | isolation source: seawater | place: Atlantic Ocean: North East | collected 2012
AGCGGGCAAAGGGGGTCGAACCCTCGACCTTCTCGTTGGCAACGAGACGCTCTACCACTGAGCTATGCCCGCATATTTAAAAGTAATATAAATAGTGTGATTTTAAATGCAAGCAATATTTAATAATTTAATTCTACTAAATTTTTTTTAAAAATAGAATTTAATTTTTTTTGAAAATCTTCATCAAGATTTTTTTTCCAATTATTTTGAGGACCTAAATAAAAAAAAGGAATTTTTTTTTTGTTATTTGTCGACATAATAGACTCAGAAAAACCTTTGTTTTTCTCAAGTTTTTTTAACTCCTCAAAGGAAGTACTTAATAAAGCATTTTGTGCTTTTTTTTTATTAAAAGTACTTTCAGTTTTACAGGTAAGGTCAATAAAATTAATTAATTCTTTAAAAACTGCAAAAGTTTTATTTTGTAAATCTTCATATTTTATAATCATAAGTGGAAAAGACTTATTATTCTTCCATGTTTGATAGTTTTTTTCCCAAGAGCTTATAAATTGAAAGTCGCTAAAGTCATCTTTTTTAAAGGGATCATATGTAAATTTTTTTTCATTTAACATAAATTTCAGAGCGTCCTCATAACTTATTTCAAAATGGTTTTTTAGAGAAGTAATTACATTTCTTGGGTCTCTAACAATATATACTGCACCAATTGTATTCTTATTATCAGTAAACTTATTACCTCCTAACATTCCTAAAAAATTATGAGTTTTAAAAAATCTTATTTTTTTTTTGTTGTTAATTAATTCTTGTGCTTTTAACCAGTATCTAGATGTATCACCTGCCAAATTTTTATTATAATCAAATTGTTTAAAAAATTCTTTTTTTGGAAACTGAGCTATATTGTCTAATATTTTATCATTTGAGAAAAAGCCATCAGAAGTAAAATAATATGCGCTTATAAGAGCCCTCAACCATGTATTCCCGCTTTTGGGGTATGACGCAATCCAAAAAATCATTATTATTTTATTATTAATAGTTATTTTTAATGTTAAAATGATTTTAATTTAAATTTATGAATTTACCAAAAATAATTCCAATTTTTCCGTTAAGTAATTTTATAATTTTTCCTAGAACTACAGTTCCTTTGAATATTTTTGAGCCAAGATACATAGATATGGTCAATGATAGTATGAAATCAAACAAATTCATAGGAATGATACAACCAAAAAAATTCAAAGAAAATCAGAGTCCAGAATTACACAATATTGGTTGTTTGGGAAAAATAATAAGTTTTAAAGAAATTGAAAATAATCAATTCTTAATCGAACTCAAAGGAATAATACGTTTTGAAACAATTAAAGAGTGTAAGAGTAAAAAAAAATATCGAGAATACGAAATTAGTTTTAAAAATTTTATAAGTGATTTGGACCAAAAAAAAGAAGATCTAAAATTTTCTGACCTAGAACTAATATTTAAAGATTTAAAATCTCTTTTTGAAAGAAGAGGCTTTATAGTCAATTGGAAAGCTTTAGAAAAACAAAGTTTAGATGAAACCATAAATGCGCTTGCTATGGCATCTCCTTTTACTTTAGAGGAAAAACAAGTTTTGTTAGAAGCAAAAAATTTAAAAGTAAGAAAATTAAAAATTTCTGAAATACTTACTACTTATTCGTTTGACCAATACAATAATACCACAGTTCAATAATTTTAAATTGAAATACCTTTATCAGCAAACTTAGTGAAAAATTTGTTAACATTTTTATTTTTGCCTAAAATTTTTAGTGATTTGGTAAAAATTTTGTTTTTCATTTTACTTTCAAAATTAAAAAATTCATAAATAAAATCAATTCCAGATGAAAATAAATAATTAGTATGTTTTATTTTTTTTTCAAAATCAATACAAATAGAAGAATCAATATCTAAACCGTAATCTATTTTATTTTTAATTAATTGAACAAGCACTTTAATATCTCTCAAAGACATATTAAAACCTTGCCCCGCCAAAGGATGTAGCTTGTGTAATAAATCACCAAAAGCAAGAACATTATCATGATAATAATTTCTCAAACTAAATGATTTTAATTTAAAAATAGAAGTTTTATTTATTTTTAAAATTGAATATTTGGGATTATATTTTTTGATTATATTTCTTAAGTCAATTTTTTTATTCCCTCTTGCAGAATATACAATCGATGTATTCTTTTCTGAAATTGGTAAGAATGCTAATGGTCCATCTTTAGTAAAAATTTGTCGTGCAATATCATTTTTGATTTTTTTATGATCAATAATTGAAGTGTATGCGTGACTGTTATAGTCTTTTTCGTTTTTTCTAAAAAAAAATTTTTTTGAAAATAAATTGTTAAATTCACAATTAATAATAAGTTTATAATTTTTTTTGATTAAATTATAATTTATTAAGTTTCTTTTAAAATTAACTAACTTACTTTTATCGAGAGAAGAAATTAAAAAATTTATAAGATCAATATTTTTTATCATTCCAAAATAATATTTACTATTATTTTTAAAATTTAAAATTTCATCATTTTTAGAATTATCACTGTAAATTTCTATCTGACTAATTTTCCATAAAAATTTTTCAATGTTTAAAATTTCTTTATTAAAAAATTCTATGTTGGACTTCGAAATACTTAATGTTCTAGCTTTATCTATTTTTATTTTATTATTTTTAGAGAATATATCTACATATATACCACGATTGATTAAAATTTTTGCCAATGTAAAGCTTATTAAGCCACTTCCTATAATGCAAACTTTCATAATAATTTTTAATTTTAACAACAAAAATTAGATGATACAAAGTGGTAAATTTGATTCATCAGATATGAATATAAAAAAAATAGCTAATTCTGTATTAATTTTTACTATTCGAAGGTTAATAGAAATTTTTGGTGTTTTAATTTCAATTTTAGGGTTAGCGATTTTGATCGCATTAATCAGTTATTCTCCTAGTGATCCAAATTTTATATTTCCTGATGGCACTAACGTCAAAAATATTTTAGGCTTTCAGGGAAGCTATGTTTCAGATTTTTTGTTACAATCTGTGGGATTAATATCACTTCTTATTCCCATAACGTTTATTTTTACTGGTATTAATATTTTTAACAGAAAAGAATTTTTTTTATTAATTGAAAATACTTTTTATATTATCATTTATACAATAACAGGTTCTATTTTTTTTAGTTTCTTTTATTCAGATGCTTTAAATTTATATATCAATGGAAACGGTGGATTTGTCGGAAATTATATTAATAGTAATTTATTGAATAATATTATTCATTATAATGAAAACATTTTTTTTTATATATTTATTTTTCTAATAATATTTTTTTTTCTAGTAAGTATTAATTTTAATTTGAAAAAATTTATATCATCTACAAAAAAAGTTGTACAATTTCTATTCAAAAGGAATAATAAAAATTATACCAATAAAGATGAATTAATAAGTGAATATATACCGGAAGAGGAAATTAAAAACTTAATTCAAGAAGACCTGCCTTTTATTAAAACTGAAAAAAATAGTCCTTCAAATAAATTAAAATTTAATCTTCCAAATCTTGAATTACTTAAAATACCAACCAAAAAAGAAAGAGAAATTTTAAATAATAACGAAAATAATGATCCTAACTTTCTCGAAAAAATTCTCTTAGATTTTGGAGTAAAAGGCAACATAAAGAAAATTAGTCATGGCCCAGTTGTGACTTTAAATGAATTTGAACCTGCTGCTGGAGTTAAAGTCTCTAAAATTATTAATCTATCAGATGATATTGCGAGAAATACGAGCTCCGAGTCTGCTCGTATATCAACCATTCCTGGAAGTAACACAGTGGGAATTGAGCTACCAAATTCAACTAGAGAAAATGTTTATTTAAGTGAATTATTAAACAACACAAATTTTAAAAAGAAAGAAATCAAATTGCCAATAGCTCTAGGTAAAAGTATTTCTGGAACTCCTATAATAGGAGACTTAGCTTCAATGCCACACTTATTAATTGCAGGAACTACTGGTTCAGGTAAATCAGTCTGTATAAATACAATTATACTTTCTCTCCTCTTTCGACACTCACCTGACAAATGTAAATTCATTTTGATTGATCCAAAAATGTTAGAACTATCAACTTATGAGGGAGTCCCACATTTACTATGCCCAGTAATTACTGAGGCAAAAAAAGCAGCATCAGTCTTAGGTTGGGTCGTTAAGGAAATGGAAAGTAGATACAGATTAATGACAAAAGAAGGAGTAAGAAATATAGACACCTATAACTCTAAACACAAACTACCAATGCCTTATATCGTTGTAGTTGTTGATGAAATGTCTGATTTAATGCTTGTGGCTGGAAAAGAAATAGAAAATTATATTCAAAAACTATCTCAAATGGCACGGGCGGCTGGTATTCATATTATTATGGCTACTCAAAGACCTAGCGTTGATGTTATTACAGGTACTATTAAAGCAAATTTTCCCACACGTATTTCCTTTCAAGTAACTTCTAAAATTGACAGCAGAACAATTTTAGGAGAACAAGGTGCTGAACAATTGTTGGGTAAAGGAGATATGCTTTATATGTCATCTGCAAATAGAATTATAAGAATTCACGCACCATTCGTTTCAGACAATGAAATAGAAAAAATTAATAACTTTTTAAGATCTCAAGCAGAACCAGATTATGTAGATGAAATTCTTAATTTTGCAGACGAGAAAGAAATAAGTGAAAATTCAAAAAATCAAGGAGATAAAGATGAACTTTATCAAACAGCAGTAGAAATTATTAAATCAGAAGGAAAAGCTTCAACATCATTTTTGCAAAGGAAACTCCAAATAGGTTATAATCGTGCAGCAAGAATTATTGATATGATGGAGTCTGAGGGAATAGTTAGTAAAGCAAATCATGTTGGTAAACGTGATGTTCTATAATGAAAAATTATATTTTTACTTTACTTTTAATATTTCTAACTACAGAAGCTTTTTCATCATCTAAAGAAAACATTATTCTTAGTTTAAAAAATATTAAAAATATAAATTTCGAATTCGAACAAAATATTAATGGTAAAATTGAAAAAGGAAATTGTACAATCCAATATCCAAAAAAGATATTCTGTAAATATGATCTAAGTAATAAAAAAATTTTAGTTTCCAATGGTAAAACATTAGTAATCAAAACAATAACTAGCTATTATCTTTATCCATTAGAAAGAACACCTTTATATTATATTTTAAATAAAAAGTATTTATTATCAAAAATAGATGATTTGGAAGGAAGAACTATTGATAATAAATTTATTAATTTTACTTTTTTTGAAAATGACAATGAAATAAATGTTTTTTTTGACAAACAGACTTACAATTTAATTGGATGGCAAACATTAGATATTTATCAAAACCTGAGTATAACTTATCTTAGTTCAATTATTAAAAACCAAAATATTAGTCAAAATTTATTTCAACTCCCAGAACAAAATTAGCTTAAATAGATATTGTTTCTTTTTTAAAAATCTTCATACCTCTTGATAAATAATTATTTAATGCATTTTTATGATCTAAAGAACAAGTATGAACCCATACCCTTTTTGTTTTTTCTAAAAAAGAATTTTTAATTGCCATAGACAACAAATAAGAACCTAGTTTTTTATTATGATATTCTTTCAATAATCCTAAATAAGCTATTTCAACTTCATTCTTATCTTCGTGTGAAATTAGCTCAAAGTATCCAACTAAATCATCTTTATGCTTTAATACGTATGTTTTTACTTTTTTATCGGAAACATAATTAATCCATTCTCTCTCAGACCATATCAATCGATCAACCCAATGATGATTTTTACCAATATTTCTATAAAAAAATTTATTTATTTGAAAATCTACAGGTTCGATTAATTGTACAAAATATTCACTAGATACATTTTGTGATCTTTTCAAGTCTTCGATAGAATTAATTTCTAAATAGTTTCTTTCCACATTTTTAATCACTCGACCATCTTACCAATTTTTTCTCCCCCAAATAAATGGAAATGTAAATGAGGTACTTCCTGTCCACCATGTTCATCGACATTTGCTAATGCTCTATAGCCTTTTCCTGTATCAACAGAAATTTTAAGTTTTTTGGCAACAGTATTAATACCTTTCAACAACCCAACCATTTCATCTTTAGAAGCATTACAAATAAAGTCGTCTAGATCTTTATATTTGCCTTTCGGTATTACTAGCACATGAATTTTTTTTTGAGGATTTATATCATGAAATGATAATACAAAATCATCTTCGTAAATTTTATTACAAGGAATTTCACCTCTTAAAATTTTTGCAAATATATTGTTATTATCATAACTCATTTTTTTCTTTTTTCTAATTCAAGCATCACATCTTCTATTTTAAGATCATTTGCCTCAAGATATATAATTAAATGATAGAAAACATCTGCTGCTTCATGAATTTTATTTGAGTCTTTTTCTAATGCGTTAACTAATTCTTCAACTTCCTCTAAAATCTTTTCTTTTGCAAATGATTTATTTTCTAAGAGTTTGTTTGTATACGAATTTATGGCAGGATTTTTTTTTCTTTTCCTAGCAATTAAAATCAAATCTTCTAATGCTCTTAACATAAATTTAGTATTTTAATTTACTTATAACTTAATTAATTGATTATAAAAGTCTAATAATATAAAATCAATTTATGCGTGATCCACTTTTTGCTTTAGGACCATTGTTTGATGGTGAACATATTAAAAAATTAAATGCAGCCATTAATCAAAACTTAATAGAAGCGAAAGATAAACCTAAAACTGATGCTATCAAAACTTCACAAGTCAAGTTTGTTCATTTAAGGTCAATTCAAAATTTTATCATCCCATTTTTAGATTTCATTATAACTTCAAATACTAATCATTTTGGATTTGATTTATTCCAATTAACAGGAAGTAAAATACTAAATTATAACACTTATCAAAAAGATGAGGAATATACTTGGCATATAGATGCAACCATGCAGTCTCCGATAAGAGATATAAAATTAACATGTTTACTTAATTGCTCTGAAACAAATTACGAAGGTGGTGATTTGTGTTTATTCAAAGACGAAGAAATTAAAATAAAAAATTTCAAGCCAGGTCATGCTATTGTATTCCCTTCGTTTGTTAATCATAAAGTTGACAAAGTTATTTCTGGTTCAAGAGCAACTTTGGCAATTTGGATGAATGGTCCTAAGTTTAGATAAAAATATATTTTTAAAAAATTATGAATTTAAATGAATAAAGAAGACGCTAATATTACAAAAAAATTGAACGAAGCTGTTCTGCATCATAAAAATCAAAACCTTAAAATCGCAGAAAATATTTATAAAGAAGTAATTTCTTTAGATCCGAATAACAGTATTGCATTTAACAACTTAGGTATAATTTATTTAAGTTTGAATGAATATGAAAAAGCAATGAAGTCTTTTGAAGAAGCAATTAGAATTAAAACCGATTATTTAGATGCCTTAAAAAATTTAGCTATCACAAAAAAAAAAATAAATGATTTAGAAGATATAATTAACTCTTTAAAAGTTCAGATATCTAAATCCCCAGATAAAGGATTATTTATCTTAAATGAACTTAATAACAGAAGTTTTTTTTCAAACAGCGATATCCATCAAATCAAAGATGGAAGAGAACAATTGCCATTATTAACATGGCCTTTGCTTGATTTTTTAAAAACTTTAGACTTATCAAATAATGAATTAGTTGAATTAGGTTCAGGTAATTCAACTATATGGCTATCAAAAATATTCAAAAAAGTCCAAAGCTTTGAAACAAATAAAGACTGGTATGAAATACTAAAACCAAAATTAAATAATAATGTATCTCTTAATTTTACTTCATTAGAAAAAATTTACGACTGTTCGTTTAAATTTAAAAAAGAAGATTGGCTTTTAATTGATTTTGCAGGAAAACGAACAAAGTTTATAAAAAAATTAATAGAATTCTCTGATGATTATTTGCCTGCTCAATTAATTTTAGACAATTCTGAATGGTATAGAAACGGTGCAAAATTGCTTATTGAAAGAGGTTATTTTGAAATTCCTTTCTTCGGGTTTAAGTCTGGAGAAAAAAATATTTCATGTTCAAGTGTTTTTTTGATGAATAATAAATCTAATATCAAAATTTTATCTAATTTTTTTTATCCAGAAAATTCACAAAAAATAAATAATAAATGGGACTCTTTAGATTAAATTCTGACTGGGATTTTTTTTGAGTCTAAATATTTTTTAGCTTCTGTAATTGAATATTTCCCATAATGGAATATTGAGGCTGCTAATACAGCACTTGCCCTACCATTTTTAATACCATCAACTAAATGATCTAAATTACCAACGCCTCCAGAGGCGATTATAGGAATATTTACTTTAGATGAAATTTTAAACATCAAATCAATATCATAGCCAACTTGTGTTCCATCTCTATCCATTGAAGTTACCAATAACTCTCCAGCTCCATTTTCTTCCATTTGTTTCGCATATTCCACTACATCAATTCCACTGTTATTTCTTCCCCCATGGGTAAATACTTCCCAATTATCACCTTTTTTTTTTGCGTCAATCGCAACTACTATACATTGGGATCCAAACTTTTTAGAACTATCAACAACAACTTTTGGATTTTCGACTGCAGCTGTATTTATTGAAACCTTGTCTGCACCACAATTGAGTAATTTATTTATGTCCTCTACACTTCTTATTCCTCCTCCTACAGTCAAAGGAACAAAGCATTTCTTAGAGGTTTTTTCTACAACATCATAAATGATATTTCTGTTCTCATTTGAAGCTGTAATGTCTAAAAAACAAATTTCGTCTGCGCCACCATCACTATAAATCTTAGCCTGTTCAACGGGATCTCCCGCATCTTTTAAATCAACAAAGTTAATACCCTTAACTACGCGACCATTCTTTACGTCTAAACAAGGAATTATTCTATTTTTAAGCATCTTCTTTTACTAGCTCATCCAATTTTATATCTCCATCATAAATAGCTTTTCCAACTATTATTCCTTCAATATTTTTTAAACCTTTAGCTTTTTTAATATCATCAATTGATGAAACTCCACCAGATATAATTATAGGACAATTTGATATATCAGCGACTTTTGATGTTTCATCAAAATTTGGGCTTTGCTTCATTCCATCTCTATCTATATCAGTATAAATTAATCTGCTTACACCATAATCATTTACTTCTTTTAAGTAATCTAACGTTAATTGATTGGATTGCTCTTTCCATCCAGATACGGATAAATATCCATTTTTAGTATCTAAACCTAAAGCAATTTTATTTGGAAACTTTTGACATGCTTCTTTTAAAAATTTTTTATCTTTAATAGCAGCACTACCTAAAATTACTTTATCAACACCAGAGTCAATATACTTATGAATACTCTCAAAATTTCTAATACCACCACCTATCTCAACTTTAAGATTAAATTTATGAACTATATCCTGAATAATATCTAGACTTACTATTTCACCAGTTAAAGCTCCATCGAGATCAACAATGTGTAAATTTTTAAATCCATGATCTTTATATTTTTCAGCTTGTTTAACTGGTGACACTTCATATTCAGTTTTGTTATTAAAGTCACCTTTAACTAATCTTACACATTTTTTATTTTGAATATCTATTGCGGGAAATATTTTAAAATTATTTACCACAAACTCTCTTAATTATACCTGCCCATGCAGATCCGGGAGGGGCAGGTATCCACTTTATATCTGGGTTTTCAATTCTTTCTAGAAAGGAGCCTTTGCCCATATTTTTTGAATAATAAGTTATTGTTACGATTTGAAAATGTTTTAATTTACATTTGATTGGTACATAAGATTTAACCGACATTTCATTATATTTACCAATACTATTATAATCAGTTAAAATCCATACGTACATAATGTCTCCTTCTTTTACAATTGACGAACCTTCATAATACCAAGTATCATTTTTTGTTTTTGAACCAAATAACCAATCTGCAAAACTGACATTAGAAAAAAATGTAGCTAAAAAAATATACAATAAAAGTTTTTTCATTTTATAAGTTTATAAAATTATTAATAATTTGTAATCCTAATTTATCACTCTTTTCTGGATGAAACTGAGTTCCAAAAATATTTTCTCTCTCAATAGAACAAACAATATTTGATGAATAATCTGTTGTTGCTGAAACCACTTTTTTATCTTTTGGAACAAATTCATAACTATGAACAAAATACATATGTGAATTATTTTCTATATTTTTAAGAATTTTACTATCTTTTACTATATTTATTTGGTTCCAACCAATATGAGGGAGTTTATATTTTCCAGCTTGATTATCTATTTTTGATACTTTGCCTGATATCCAGCTTAAACCTTTTGTTTCTGTTTCTTCATAACCAATATCTGCGAACATCTGTAATCCAACACAAATACCAAGGAGTGGTTTTTTATTATCAATTGCAAATTCATTTAAAGTATCAACCAAGCCATTAATACTATTTAAAGCATCTACACAGCTTTTAAATGAGCCTTGCCCTGGTAAAACTACTTTATCAGTAGATTTAATTTTATTTAAATCAGATGTTACTTCAATATTTACTTTGTCTCTAGCAACTTCCTTGAAAGAGTTTATTACTGAGCTGATATTGCCCGAATTATAATCAACAATTGTAACGTTCATTAAACTTACAAAGAACCTTTTGTAGAAGGAATTGATTTTTTATTCCTTGGGTCCATTTCTAATGCGATTCTTAATGATCTTGCTAATCCTTTAAAACAAGATTCAATAATATGGTGACTATTATCGCCATAAATATTCTCAACGTGCAATGTAATTCCAGCAGATTGCGAAAACGCTTGAAACCACTCTTTAAATAATTCTGTATCCATTTCACCAAGCTTTTCAACTTTTAACTTAACTTTCCAAATCAAATAGGGCCTATTAGATACATCAATTGCAACTCTGGTTAATGTTTCGTCCATAGGAATCATTGCATGAGCATATCTTCTTATCCCAACAAATTTTTTAGATGCTTTTTTCAAAGCTTCACCAATTGCAATTCCTGTATCTTCGGTCGTATGGTGGAGATCAATATGAGTGTCTCCTTTAGCTTTAATATTCATATCTATTGATGAATGTTTGGATAGTTGTTCTAACATATGATTTAAAAAACCAATGCCTGTGTCAATTTTATATTTACCATTACCATCGATGTTTAAATCAACACTAATGCTTGTCTCTTTTGTTTTTCTATTAATTTTACCTTTACGTTTCATAATTAAAAACAGGTATATATATATTATTCAATTATGGCAATAATACTAAACTTGGGCTTGAACTATAGAAATTAGTATCCATTTAATAGCTATGACAACAATTGTATTAGTTAGAAAAAACAATGAAGTAGTTGTAGCTGGTGACGGACAAGTTAGTATGGGTAATACGGTCGTAAAGAGCACAGCATCTAAAGTAAGAAAAATTGAAAAAAGAGATGTTGTAGCAGGTTTTGCAGGATCTACTGCAGATGCTCTAACTTTGTTTGAAAGATTAGAGGCAAAATTAGAAAAACATGCGGGTAATTTATCAAGAGCAGCTGTTGAATTAGCCAAAGACTGGAGAACCGACAAATATTTAAGAAGACTTGAAGCTTTAATGGCCATTGGAGATAAAGAAAATAGTTATATAATTTCTGGAACCGGAGATGTTCTTGAACCAGAAGGTGATGTGATTGGTATAGGTTCAGGTGGTAATTATGCTTTAGCTGCTGGAAAAGTTTTAATGAGTACCGATATGAATGCAGAACAAGTAGCAAAAAAGGCAATAGAAGTTGCATCTGAAATATGTGTATTTACAAATAATAATATTAAAATCGAGAAAATTTAATGGAAAAATCTAACGTAACACCTCTTAAACCAAAAGAAAAAAACTCAAAAGAAAGTGAGAGTCTCGTTAGCTCACTATCTCCAAGAGAAATTGTATCTGAACTGGATCGTTTCGTAGTCGGACAAAACAAAGCAAAGAAAGCTGTAGCAGTTGCACTTAGAAACAGATGGCGTAGACAAGCTCTAAAAGGTGAAATGAAAAATGAGGTTTTACCAAAAAATATTTTAATGATTGGGCCAACTGGTGTTGGTAAAACCGAAATATCAAGAAGACTTTCAAAACTTGCAGAAGCACCATTTGTAAAAGTAGAAGCAACAAGATTCACTGAAGTTGGTTATGTTGGAAGAGATGTTGAACAAATCGTTAGGGACTTAGTTGAAATAGCTATTTCAATGGAAAAAATAAAAAAAAGAAAAGAAGTTTTTGCTCAAGCACAAAAATTAGCAGAAGATAAAGTTTTAGATGCTTTAGTCGGGAAAAAAGCAAGTTTGGCTACTAGAGAGAGTTTTCGAAAAAGATTAAGAAACGGTGATTTAGATGACAATGAAATAGAAATAGCAGTAAGTGATTCTGGTAGCAATAGTACTTCGTTTGAAATACCTGGAATGCCTGGCGCCAATGTAGGGATGATTAATATTGGAGAAATGCTGGGGAAATCTATGGGTGCAAAAGAAAAAAAGAAAAAAATGACTGTAAAAGAATCACACGAAATTCTAATCAATGATGAGTCAGATAAATTGATCGAACAAGATAAAATTGTAAAAGCCGCAAAAATTTCAACTGAAAATAATGGAATAGTTTTTTTAGACGAAATTGACAAAATTTCTGGAAGATCTGACAGAGTTGGAGGTGACGTATCAAGGGAAGGTGTTCAAAGAGATTTACTTCCTTTAATTGAAGGAACAACTGTAAACACTAAATATGGACCAATAAAAACAGACCATATTTTATTTATTGCCTCAGGTGCATTTCAATTAGCTAAACCTTCCGATTTACTACCAGAACTTCAGGGACGTTTACCAATAAGAGTTGAGTTAGAAGCATTAACAAGTGAGGATTTTAAAAGGATTTTAAAAGAACCAGATTTTAGTTTAATCAAACAATATATTGCTTTATTAAAAACAGAAAATGTTGATCTAGAATTTTCAGAGGATGGAATAGATGCAATTGCAAATATAGCTTCCGAAGTGAATGCAAGTGTCGAAAATATTGGAGCCAGAAGATTACACACTATAATAGAAAAAATTTTAGATGATATAAGTTTTACTGCAACTGATCGATCTGGTGAAAAAATTGTTATTAATAAAGATTATATTAACAAAAATTTAGACAATTTGGTAAAAGATACAGATCTATCAAAATTTATTTTGTAAATTTTTTTTTTAGATTTATATAAAAGGTCCCACTTCCACCATCTTCTAAATTTGCATCTTGAAAATCTCTTATCATACTCATTAATTCACTATCATTTTTAATATATTCTGGAACAGAATTTTTTAATATTCCTAATTCATTTGAGACGTAAGGATCTTTTTCATTTTGAGAATGCAGGCCTTTACCTGTTACTATGACCAATTTACTTATTTCCTTATCATAAGCATCAAAAATTAATTCTTTAACTTTTTTATTGGCCTCATCCAAAGAATAACCATGTAAATCGTAAGTAACTTTAAATTTATTTTTTTTTTCTTTTTCCTCAGGGTCTTTATTTGGTAATTGATCATTTTTAGATAAAAAGTCTTCCCAATCTTTTTTATCTTTGTCTGAAATTTTATTATTCAATTATGTTAAAATGTCTATTAATTGCCAATTTGGATTATTAGATTTTGTATTTCTAGAAAATACCCATGTATCATATATTTTTTTTATTTTCTCTGGATTTCCAGACACTATTTTTTTATCTTTATCTTTGATACAAGTTATTACTTCAGCCACAAAATCAACAGTTACTTTCAAAATATCATTCATCTTTTTATGTTCTTTTATTTCAGCAGAATTAATTCCAATGAATGTAATCTCAGCATAATGACCTCTGTTATTTCTCTCTGTGAGTGCTTTATTAAATTGGTCTTGTATTTTGTTGCTTAAAAGTGGCTTACTTTTTATAAGCTTATTATCATGATCACTAAAGTCAGTAATAATGGTTTCATATGCAATCTTTGCACCTTCTAAAAAATCTTTTTGTGCCGCATCATCAAAATTTTTTTTTAACTTTACATTAACTTGCCCATCAATATTTTTTAATATTTCCTGAAATTGCGGAGGGGGTTTACCCTCAAATCCTGTTCTTTTTCCTAAAATTCCTCTTAATCTTAAAAAAATAAAGCCAGCAATCATGGCTAGTAGTATTATGTCTATATATTCAAAACTATAATTCATGAGATTAATCTAATTACTATGTTGATTAATTTCAACTAGCATTTACATTAAAGACAAATGAACACAGTACTTTTATCAATTATTTTGGTTCCTATAATTGAAATATATTTATTTATTAAGATTGGTGGAGAAATTGGAGCGTTTAACACAATTTCTTTAATATTTATCACTGCTGTTATAGGTGTAATTTATGCAAGATACGAAGGGCTCAATACAATTAAATCTGGTCTTTCACAACTAGTAAAAAATGAAATACCTGCCTATGAGATGATTTCAGGAGCGGCTATTGCTTTTGCTGCTTTGTTATTAATAATACCTGGTTTTGCTACAGATATAATTGGATTTTTACTCATATTCCCATTAACAAGGAAAATAATTTTTGGAAAAATTTCAAAAAATTTAATAAATGAAAAAAAACATAAAAATGATTTTATTGATGGGGAGTTCGAAGATTTAGATGACGATAACAGAAAATTATAAAATTTTAGCAAAATATATAAAAGATATGTCTTGTGAAACACCAGATGTAGAAACTTATTTATATGTCAGAGAAAATATTTCTAAATATCATCTTAATATTGAAATTACATCTAAAGCAATTAAAAATAAAATGATTGAAATCAGTACTACCCTTAAATTTGAGGATAAAAATAATAGCGAAAAAAAATCTATATTTGAAATTGTATACTGTACTGTAGTAAATATCTCAGATACTATACAAAATAAAAAGGATCTTCAAAAAATAGTTCTTTGTGATATCCAAAAAAAAATTTACCCAGATTTAGAAACTTCATTTTTAAATTTATTACATAGCTCTGGATATCCAGATGTCAAATTTGACAAAAAAATAGATTTCGATGATCTTTATAATAAAGAATTTAACTAAAGTAATTTTTTTTCAAATTAATTTTTAAGTATTTCTTATGCTTTTCAATTTCTTCAGGTGAGGGTGAAATAATTTTTTTATAATAATTAATATTTTTGAAAAAGATATTATTCGCATCATTTTGGTTATTTTTGAAATCTAACTTTGGTTCTTTTTGATCAATTAAATTGATATATACTTTAGATAATAAATCACAATCAATTAAAGCTGTATGATTTACTCTTTTAGAATTATCGATTCTATATTTTTTACAAAGAGCATCTAAATTTATTTGAGATCCTGGAAACTTATCTCTTGCTAAAACTAACGTATCCACTACTTCATTTTCTATTTTTTTTTTTTCTAAGTAATTTCAATTCATTATTTAAATGAGATAAATCAAATTCAGCATTATGTATTATTAATCTTTTTCCATTAATAAAATCTAAAAATTCATCAACAATTTGAATAAATTTTTTTTGTTTAGAAAGAAATTCATCTGTATATCCATGTACTTCTAAGGCTTTTTGAGAAACTTTTCTTTCTGGGTTTAAGTAACAATGAAATTGATTTTTAGTTGGCACCAAATTATCCAATTCTATACAGCCAATTTCCACTATTCGATGACCCTCTTTAACAGAAAGTCCTGTTGTTTCTGTATCTAATATTATTTCTTTCATTTTTTAATTTCTTTTAAAATATACTTAATATGGTTTAATACTCTACTTTTTGTAAAATCATTTTTAATGATAAAATGCGATTTTTTCTTTTTATAATCAAGCGGTAGTTGAATACTTTTAAATTTAATAAATAATTTTTTGTTAAAATTCTTTCTTTTTTTTAACCTACTTAAAATATCAGATTTCTTAGATTGCACGTATATTAGAATGTCTTTTTTTTGGTTTATTTTATTTTCTAATAATAAAGGAATATCTAAAATAACAATTTTTGTGCTTTTGTTTTTTTTTAAAAAAAAATTCATTTTTTTTCTTATTTCTAAGTGAATAACTTGAACAATTTTTTTTAAATTTTTTTTTTTATCTAATATTGCGTGTGACACTTCAAATTTTTGAATTGGAAATTTATTAAAATATTTCGGTAAAATTTTTTTTAATTTTTTATAAATTTTCTTATTTTTATTATATAAATTTGAAACTTCTTTATCTGCATCAAAAACTGGATAACCAAAATTTTTTGCAACATAACTTTTGCCTGAACCAATGTCTCCTAAAATTCCAATTCTAATCATTATCCAAAATTAAACTTACATCCTTGTTAATTTCTGGGTCAATACCATGCCAAATTTTAAAAGCTGCTGATGCTTGATAAATGAACATTTTCTCTCCATTTTCTACTTTGTGACCTAGTTTTTTTCCTAGTTTCAAAAAGTTAGTTTCTTTAGGGTTATAAATAACATCATAAAAAAGTTTATTTTTTTCAAACTTAGTAAAATCTAAATCGATCATATCTCCTTTATTTAAACCTACACTCGTTGCGTTAATAATAATATCTAAGTTTGGAACCTCTCCCCATTCAATAATCTCAATGTCTTCAAACAATTCCTTTAAATCCTCAGCTTTCTTTTTTGTTCTATTGCTCAAAACTATTTGAGAAGCTTTTAACTTTTTTAAAGTATATATTATTGATGGCACAACCCCTCCTGCACCTAATATCAAAACTTTTTTACCAATAATATTATGTTCACCTAAAATTAAACTTTTTTCAAAACCATTTATATCTGTGTTGTGTCCAATAATTTTATTATTTTCTAAGTAAATGGTGTTTACTGATTGAGTGTTTTTTGCTTCTGGACTTAAAATATCCAAAAAAGGAATAATGCTTTTTTTAAATGGAACTGTTACATTTGCTCCATTAATCTTTTTTTCTTTAATCATCAAAATTAAGGTATTTAATTCATTTTGGTTTAATTTTTTTTTTTCATATACTGCATCTATATTATTTTTCTTAATCCAGTGATTGTGCAATTTGGGTGACAATGAGTGTTCTATAGGATTTCCAATAACCACATATTTTTTCATTTATAATTACCTAAATATTCTTTTATTTTTTTTATAGGTAGTCCCATTATGGTGTCTTCATCTCCTTGAATATTGGAAAATAAATTTCTACCTTCACCCTCAATTTGATATACATTATATGCATACAATTTATCATCAGAAATTTTTGACAGATAATTTTTCAGAATTTCCTCTGTCATATTTTTCATTGTTAATATAGCTTTGTCAGTATAATTCCAAATCATCGAGCCATTTTTCGAAATACAAACTGAACTAATTAAATTATGCTTTTTACCATTTAATTTTTTTAAAATTTTCATTGCTTCATTTCTGTTTTTGGGTTTAGATATTAGTTCTCCATCTAAATCAATAACACTATCAGCTCCTAAAACTATAAAATCTGTTTTATCTTGGCTAACTTTATTTGCTTTAAGTTCAGCTAAATTTTTAGAAATTATTTCTGGCGAAGCATTTTCTCTTAATAAGCTTTTTTTTACACTTTCTTCATCAACATTCGATGGTTCAACTTGAGTATAAATGTTATTTTTATCAAGTATCTCTTTTCTTACTTTGCTTTTTGAAGCTAAAATTATTTTAATCATTTTGTTTATATATTTCATAAATCTTTATTATTGATGCTGCGGTTTCTTCAACTGATTTTCTTGTAACATCAATGACAGGCCATTTATATTTTTTAAAAGTGTTTTTTGCTTGTTCAACTTCTTTTTTTATTTTTTCAACGTCTGTGTAGGTTTTGTTTTCAGATTCTCTTATTGAATTCATTCTATTTTTTCTTATGTCGGCAAGTCTTTCTGGCTCTGTATTTAAACCAATTACACATGCCATCTTGGGGTTATCTTTTAGTGCATTTGGTATAGAATTTTCATTAATTAAAGGAATGTTTGAGGTTTTAAAACCCTTGTTAGCTAGGTAAATCGATGTTGGTGTTTTGCTTGTTCTGCTAACGCCTAAAAGAATTATATCGGATTTATTTAGTTCTTTAACTAAGTTCCCGTCATCATGATTCATTGTAAATTGGATTGCAGCAATTCTTTTATAATATTCCTCATTTAATGCGTACTGACCACTTGGTTGGTGCGAAGCCTTTTGGTTTAAAAGTTTAGAGAAGCTCAGAATTAAATCACCCAGAACTCCAAAGCACGGTATCTTTTTATCTTCACTTGTGTTTGCTAAAAACTTTGCAAGACTACTATCAACAATTGAATATAAAATAATAGAATTAGAGTTTTTTTCTGCTTCAGATAATATTTTATAAATTTGATTTTCAGTTCTTGTAAAAGAATATGTGTAAATTTTATAATCGATATTATTAAATTGAGCCTTAATAGCAGTAAATATTCTATCTAGAGTTTCGCCTGTAGAATCAGAAATAAGATATATTTGGTATGTATTAGTCATGTATAAAATGTTAACAATATTTTATTATCTAAATTAAAATATACTAATTTAATATTTGAAAAATTTTGTTGTAAAACCAGACTTTTATTAACAAAATTAAACATCTGTATTATTTTTTAGATAATTCCTAAGATTTGTTAATAAGCTTCAATTTTTCCCATATATTTAATAAGTATTCAATACTAAATGTTAATAAAATGTTTATAAAATGTTAACTAAATTTAATCATCATTATTCACAAGTTATACTACTATTACTATTAATTATATTTAATTATTTATATGACACCAATTAAAGAAGTTTTAATTAATAAAAAAACAACAATTAATCCTATCTGGATTATGAGACAAGCAGGTAGGTATTTACCAGAATTTAGAGAAATAAGAAAAATTAATACAAATTTTATTAAATTATGTTTAAATGAAATTTTATCATCTGAAATAACACTACAACCTTTAAAAAGATTTGATTTAGACGCCGCAATAATTTTCTCTGATATTTTAATGGTTCCTTATGGTTTAAATCAAAAAGTAGAATTTAAAAAAAATTTTGGACCATTATTGGGAGAATTAAATTTAGATAAAATCTCAAAATTAGATGAGATTGATTTTGTAAAGAATGTATATCCTGTTTATAAAGCAATTAATTTAGTGAGTAAAAATGATCTAACTAAAAATAAATCCACCATAGGTTTTGTTGGGGCTCCATGGACGTTGTTGGTTTATATGATTAATAAACAATCTCCAAAATTAAAATTAAATGATAATTTTTATAATGATGAATTTTTAATTAATAGAATATTATTTCTCTTAGAAAGATTCTTAAAAACTCATATTAAGAATCAAATTGATAATGGTGCTGAAATAATACAAATCTTTGATAGTTGGGCTGGTCTTTTAAGTGAAAAAAATTTACCTAATTTTGCTTACATACCCACTCTTAATTTGGTTGAATACACCAAATCTTTAGGTGTGCCCATCATATGTTTTCCAAGAGGCATTAAAGATTATAAAAGTTATTGTGATATTGTTAAACCCGATGCAATTTGTATAGATTATGAAATTGATCCAAAATTAATTGAAAAACACATAAAGATACCTGTTCAAGGCGGAATGGATCCAAAAGTATTATTAACAGATAAAGAAAATTTAAAAAAAGAAGCAAAAAAGTATTTAGAAATATTTAAAGATCATCCTTATATCTTTAACCTTGGGCATGGAATTTTGCCGGAAACCAAAATAGATATGGTGGATTATTTAGTAAAATTTGTAAAGAATTATTAAATGAAGAAAGCTATAATTTTATTTAATCTAGGAGGACCTGATAAATTAGAAAATGTTGAGGCTTTTCTGTTTAATTTATTTTATGATCCTGCAATTTTAAATTTACCTAAATTTTTAAGATATCCTTTAGCAAAATTAATATCTAATCGAAGAGCACCCACAGCAAAAAAAATTTATCAAGAGCTTGGTGGCTCTTCCCCAATTTTAAAACTTACTAAAGAACAGGCTGTTGCTTTAGAGCTTAAACTTAACGAAGAGGATGACTCTTCTCATTATAAGTGTTTTATAGTAATGAGGTGTTGGCATCCAAGAGCAGAAAAAGTTGTTCAAGAAGTGATTAATTATAGACCAGATGAAATAATTTTGATGCCACTCTATCCACAGTATTCTGCGGCAACATCTGGTTCATCTATTAAGGAATGGAAAGATGTTTGTATAAAAAATGATTTTAATGTGAAAACAAGTACAATTTGCTGCTATCCAACAGATAATAATTTTATTGAAGCTCATAAAAATGAAATAATGAAAAAGATTGAAAATTTGAATAATTTTAAATTAATATTTTCTGCACACGGACTACCAGAAAAAAATATTAAAAGGGGTGATCCATATCAATGGCAAGTAGAACAATCAGTTAATAAAATTGTAAAGGCTTTAAACCTTAAAGGTTTAGATTGGATATTGAGCTATCAAAGCAGGGTTGGACCCTTAAAATGGATCGGTCCATCTACTGAAGATATAATTATAGAAAATTCAAAACTAGGAAAACATATTGTTTTGGTACCCGTTGCGTTCGTATCAGAACATTCCGAAACTTTAGTTGAATTAGATATAGAATATAAGGAATTAGCAGACAAGAATGGCTGTAAAAATTACTCAAGAATACCCGCGATAGGAACGAATGAATATTATATAAAGGCCATGTCTAATCTAATAATTAATAAAAAAGATTATAATTTTAATGGAGATATTTTTCCCCCAAAGATACAATGTCCAAATCAATTTAAAAAATGTCCTTGTTTAATTCATGAATAGCTATTTATTATTTAAAAGTTTACATTTGATAGCTGTTGTTTCTTGGATGGCCGGCCTTCTTTATCTTCCTAGAATTTTTGTTTATCATGTGGAGAATAAAGAGAAAAAGATGGTAACAGATGTATTTGAAGTAATGGAAAGAAGGCTGTTTTTTTACATTATGCGTCCAGCCATGATATTTACTTGGGTTTTTGGATTAGTATTAATTTATTTAAATGGCGTAGAGGTTTTTTCTCAATTGTGGATGCAAATAAAGATAGTTCTAATAATTTTATTGTCAGGATATAACGATTATCTTGGCAGATGTCTTGCTTCCTTAAAAAATTCTACAAATACTAAATCTGCTAAATTTTTTAGAATTATCAACGAAATACCAACGTTAATTTTGATTATAGTTGTTTTTTTAGCCATTTTTAAGCCAATCTAGGGTTGAATTTTTTTAAAGAGTATATATATTTTAACTATTATTAAGTCCTTAATAATTAACAATCATGAACATACAAGAATTAAAACTTAAATCATCTGAACAGCTTATTACTCAAGCAGAAGAGCTAGGCATTGAAAACGCAAGCACTTTAAGAAAACAGGAAATTCTTTTTGCAATTCTAAAAAAAGTTGCAGAAAAAGAAGAAATTACTGGCGCGGGTGTTTTACAACTTTTACAAGATGGCTTTGGTTTTCTGAGAGCAATGGAATCTAATTATCTTCCTGGCCCAGATGATATTTATGTCAGTCCAAGCCAAATAAGAAAATTTGGCTTAAGAACAGGTGACACTGTAGAAGGTCCAGTAAGAGCACCTAAAGCTGGAGAAAGATATTTTGCACTTTTGCAAGTAAGTAAAATCAATTTCGAAGAACCAGACAAATCTAGACACAAAATAGCATTTGATAACCTAACCCCCCTTTATCCTGACAAGCAACTTGTTATGGAAGTAGAAACTACAAAAGTAGAAAAGAAACCTGACCTAACTCCAAGATTAATTGACTTAGTTAGTCCTATTGGAAAAGGTCAAAGATCAATAATTATTTCACCTCCTAAAGCAGGAAAAACGATGATTTTACAAAGTATTGCAAATTCAATAGCTAAAAATTATCCTGAATGTTATTTGATAGTGTTACTTATCGATGAACGTCCTGAAGAGGTAACAGACATGCAAAGAACTGTAAAAGGTGAAGTAATCAGCTCTACATTTGACGAACCAGCACAACGTCATGTGGCTGTTGCAGAGATGGTTATTGAAAAAGCCAAAAGATTAACTGAACACAAAAAAGATGTCGTTATTTTATTGGATTCTATTACAAGATTGGGAAGAGCTTATAACGCTGTAATTCCAAGTTCAGGGAAAGTTTTAACTGGTGGTGTTGATGCAAATGCCCTTCAAAGGCCCAAAAGATTTTTTGGTGCAGCTCGAAATATAGAGGAAGGAGGATCTTTAACAATAATTTCTACAGCATTGATTGATACAGGAAGTAGAATGGACGAAGTTATTTTTGAAGAATTTAAAGGTACTGGTAACAGTGAAACCGTATTAGATAGAAAAATTGCTGACAAAAGAATTTATCCTGCAATAGACATTACCAAGTCTGGGACAAGAAGAGAAGAACTATTATTTGATAAAAACGATCTCCAAAAAATGAATGTGCTTAGAAGAATTATTGCTCCAATGGGGACAATGGATGCAATCGAGTTTATAAGTTCAAAATTGAAAGATACTAAAAATAATGCTGAATTTTTTAATTCAATGAATAAACCAGCCTAAAACTTTATGGTTTTGCTTAGCAAAGACCAAAGAATAAAGCTTCAAAAGTTATATACTGAAAAAAAATATACAGAGTTGGAATTTGAAATTGAGTCGATTTCAAGTTTTAAGGATAGGTCAGCATTTTTAGCAAATCTTTTAGGTGTTACTAAACTTAAAAAAGATTCAAAGACAGATAAGGATTGGAATGATGCTAAAGAGTTATTTTTAGATGCTCATAATAAAAATCCAAATGATATTGATGCATTGTGCAATTATGCAAATATTAGTTTACGACAAAGAGACTATAGGATTGCACTAAATAAATTGCTTGAAAGAAAAAGATCTGGATATCATTATAAAATAAATGAAGTACTCTCAAGAATTTATTCTTTTGAAAGCAGAATTGATCAAGCTGTTAAATTATATAAAGAAAATGAAAAAAATGGTGATTTGAATAAACTTTCTGCAGCACAATTTCTTTCTTCCTTGAATTATCTAGATGATTTTTCTCAAAAAGAATATCTTAGTTATTGTAAAAAAATAAATGAAAATTTTCAAATAACCAAAGAAGAATTAGATAAATTAATAGATTTTAGTTTTGACACTAATATTAAAATTGGTTTTATATCCCCTGATCTAAAACAACATTCAGTTTATTATTTCCTTACAACAGCAATTGAAGGGCTAAAAAAAAATTCAATGACTGTTTATTTATTTAATATTGGTGATCCAAAAGATTTCGATGATGCTTCATCAAGCTTAAAAAATAATTGTGATCACTGGATTGATTTATATAATTTTACAGATTTAGATGCAGCTAATGAAATAAGAAAAAATAAGATCAATATTTTAATAGATATCAGTGGATATTTTGCAAAGAATAGATTTATGATTTTTAAATATAAACCCGCACCATTACAAATTTCATGGATGGGATATGTAAATACAATGGGAATCAAGGAGGTTGATTATATAATTGCAGACCCAAATTTAATTAAAAAAGATGAGGAAAACATGTATTCAGAAAAAGTTTTAAGAATGCCCAATATTTGGAATTGTCATACTGGAATTAATGAAAAAGTTGATGTTAACAATGCACCTTTCCAAAAAAATGGATATATTACTTTTGGATGTTTTAACAATCCTTATAAAATTTCAGAAAATTGTATAAAAGTTTGGAGTCAAATATTAACAAAAATAAATGACTCTAAATTAATATTAAAAGGATCATCATCTGATGCAGATATAGCAAAATTGAGAATTTTAAAAAGTTTTGAAAAAAATAACGTTGATAAAGATAAAATTATTTTCGAAAAGTTTAATAAAATTAGAACAGATCATCTTAAAATGTATCATAATATTGATATTTGTTTAGATACATTTCCATACCCAGGAGTTACGACATCATTTGAGGCTATATGGATGGGAGTACCTGTATTAACAAAAAAAGGAAATAATTTTGTATCCAGATGTGGAGAGAGTATCAATTTAAATTTAAATTTAACTGATTTTTTGGCAGAAGATGAAAATGATTATATTTTTAAAGCTATTTCACTTAGTACAAATAAAGAAAAAATTGTAAAATTAAGAGAAAATTTGAGAGATAGAAGTCTTAAATCAGCATTATTTGACAAAAAAGTTTTTGGAAACGATTTTTCATCATTAATGAAATACATTTGGAAAAAATATAAAGTATAAATAAAAATATAACTGGTCTGAGTATTGAACATAGAATTAACATTAAAAGAATTGTTTGAAAAAAAAAACTTTTCTGAAATTGAAAGTAAAATAGAAAAATTAGGTAAATTAGAAGATTTATCTCCTAAAATTCAATTATATTATGCAACTTCAAAGGCTCTAAATATTAATTCATCAGAAGATGATTTTAAAATAGCTGCTTTTTTATATGAGAAATTTTATAAGGAAAAAAAAAATAATCTTGAATTTTTCTATAATTTAATTTTCACAAGTGTAAAAGCAAAATTTTTTGAATATTTAGAAGATCATATAATTTCAATGTATGAAAAAAATAAAGAAGACCCAAAAATTCTTGAAGGGCTTGGTAAAATGTATTTTTATTATAATGAAATGGAAAAAGTAACAAAATTTTACGAAAAACTATTAAAAATAAAACCAGAATATTTAAACATTTGGTCTAGTTATATTGCTAGTTTAAATTATCATTATATTTACAATCAAAAAAAATATTTGGAAATATCAAATAAAATCGATAATTTACCGTTAACCAAAATCGATAATTTTAAAAAAACCAAACCAAAAAAAAAGATTAAAATAGGGTTTTTGTCTCAAGATTTTAAAACTCATTCAGTAACTTTTTTTTTAAAAGAAACTTTGAAATATAATGATAAAAATGCTTTTGAATTACATGCTTTAAGCAATCTAAAAGAAAACGAATATGATAAAAATACATCTGATTTCAAAACTATATTTTGTAAGTGGCATGATTTATCAAATTTAAGTGATACAGAGTTTATCAAATATGTTAGATCTTTAGAGCTTGATATTGTTATTGATCTTTCAGGTCATACTTACAACAACAGAATTAATTGTTTAAGATCAAGGTGTGCTCCAATCCAGATTTCTTGGCTAGGTTATTGTAATTCTCTAGGCATTAAAAATATGGACTATTTAATTGCAGATCCAAATTTAATTAAAAAGAATGAAGAAAAATTATATCAAGAAAAAATTTTATATATGCCTAAAATTTGGAATGTATATTCTAGACCTTCAGATATTCCAAAATCAAATAATAGCGAAAATAAGGAATCATTTACTTTTGGTTCATTTAATAATTTTCAAAAAATTTCATCTTTGACAATAAAGACATGGTCTAGAATTATAAAAAATGGTAAGTCAATTTTGATTTTAAAAAATTCTGTTTCTACAAATGAAAAAAGAGCAAATGAAATTTTATTAAGTAAATTTTCAAAAGAAGGGGTAGATACAAATAAAATAATAATTTTAGATACCAAAAAAAATTTTAAAGAACATTTAGAATGCTATAACAAAATCGATTTAGCGCTTGATACTTTTCCTTATCCTGGTGTAACTACTAGTTTTGAGGCAATTTCTATGGGTGTACCAGTTTTAACTATGCGAGGTTTTAATTTTAATTCCAGATGTGGAGAAAGTATCAATCTAAATTTGGGTCTAAGCAAATTAATTGCTAAAGATGAAAATGATTATATGGATAAAGCTTTTCAAATCCAAGAAAATAGGAACAAACTAAATGAAATCAAAGAGGAAATAAAATTAAATTCTGAAAACTCTCCAATATTTAATTCAAAGGAATTTTCAGTTAATTTTTTTAAGTTGATTAAGGGTTTAATATGACAATTTTTGCTTTATCCTCAGGACCTGGTGTTTCAGGAGTGGCTATAATTCGTATTTCTGGCTCTGAGACCTCAAATATAGTTAAATTACTTACTAACAAGGATTTACCTAAGCCTAGAATGGCTACCCTTCGAAAAATCAACTATATCAACACTTCTGAACTGATTGATGAAGGCATAATTATATGGTTTCCTAGCCCTCAGAGCTATACAGGGGAGGATATGGCAGAGATTCATGTGCATGGAGGGAAATCTGTAGTTTTAGCTGTTCAAAACCAGATATCAAAAATTAAAAATTGTCGAATAGCTGAGCCGGGTGAATTCACAAAGCTAGCATTTCAAAATGGAAAAATAAATTTACTTAAAGCTGAAAGCATAGCAGATTTGATATCTGCAGAAACTGAAATTCAGAGACTTCAAGCTGTGAAAATAATGAAAGGCAAATCTTCCAAGAAATTTAACGAGTTGAGAGATAAATTATTAAAAATTTTATCATTTATTGAAGCTAAAATAGATTTTCCTGAGGAAGATCTTCCAGAAAATAATTTAAAAAAGATAAAACAAGACTCTTTAAACGTTTTAAATGAGATTAATAAAATTTTAAATGATCAAAAGGTAGGAGAAATAATTCGTGAAGGTTTTAAAATTGCAATTGTAGGACCAACTAATGC
>MDSV01086861.1_pt1 | contig 26593 bp, 24 predicted proteins | sample 810851 | NCBI WGS metagenome assembly MDSV01 (sample SAMN05326640, study PRJNA326480) | marine metagenome | isolation source: seawater | place: Atlantic Ocean: North East | collected 2012
GTTGATTCCTCGGCAACCTGTGACTCTTCTGCAACCTGTGACTCTTCTGCAACCTGTGACTCTTCTGCAACCTGTGGCTCTTCTGCAACCTGTGACTCTTCTGCAACCTGTGACTCCTCGGCAACCTGTGCGTCTTGAGACTCCTCTATATCTTCAGCATCTTGTGACTCTTCAGCAACCTGTTGTGCATCTTGTGACTCTTCAGCATCTTGCGACTCTTCAGCAACCTGTTGTGCATCTTGTGACTCTTCAGCATCTTGTGACTCTTCAGCATCTTGTGACTCTTCGGCATCTTGTGACTCCTCGTCAACCTGTGCGTCTTGAGACTCTTCTGCATCTCGAGACTCCTCGGCAAGTTCTTGGGCAATATTTGCTGAAATAGGTTCTTGTTTTGATTTGTTGATAAGTTCTAACAAATGGTCTCTGTCTCCCAATAACGTTTTATTTACATCAAGTGTATATGATTGTAATTGCAACACGATTTGTTTGATATTTACAATTTCGGATGCTAGTAGTTCGTATCTATCATTAAATTCGGACATATGATTTTTAATGGTGTCTACAATAATATTTTCAACCTCATCTTTATTAATCGATTTACTTATATCTTGATTGTTTGAACTATCGGTATTTACTAATTGAGGTTCGTCTGTAGATTTAACCAAATGGTTTTCTAAATATAATATACGATTATCTAATACACTAATAACTTGCTGTAACGGCATAGGTTTTTTAGTGTCTATAGTAGTAGTATCGGTTGATATAGAAGGAGTTGAAGACGAGTTCTGCATTCTAATAGGTGGTTTGTTAACTTGTGGATTGCTTGCAGTCGGCACAGAAGCGCCAGCTTTAAACATGGGTGAAGCAGCAACTTGAACGCCAGCGCGGCGTCTTTTAGCAGCAGTGATAGAATTCATTATATATAACATTTGCTAAATATAAACCTCGTTTGTAACGCAAATAAGGAGAAATAATATGGATAGGTAAAGTTATAATCTAGTATCATTTATGAATACGACATACTGTGGCGATGAATATAAAAATCTAATGAAAAATATATATATCGAATGGACATTCTACAAGAAGCACGTGATATTCATAATAAACCCTTTTTATCTCATGTATTTTCGACAACAGAGGAAGGAAAAGCCGAGATATTAAATGTGGTTCAATACGCTACTTTAGGCGTTATTCCAGTTGTATTATTAAACAAAGCGGTCCAGCGTTTTATCCCTGAAGCCGATAGTGAAAAATCGACACTAGAAATAGCCGTTGAAATATTTCTTCAATTAATCATCATGTTTTGTGGTATAATAATTATTCATCGTATAATCAGTTATTTCCCAACATATAGTGGATTTAAATATGAAAATCTTACATTAACAAATGTGATATTAACATTTTTAGTAGTTGTATTAAGCATTCAGACCAAGTTAGGAATGAAAGTAAATATATTAGTTGATCGTGCTATGGAATTATGGAATGGTCCCGCAGATGATTATAAGGGAAAATCCAAACGTAAAGTAGCATCTGCTCATACGACTAGTCAGGCTGATTATTATGATACATCTGATACAACGGACATATTTCCTCCTGCACCAATAGTAAGCTCTAGAGATCAGGGAAATTCACACTCTCAACCAGAAGTAGCGTCAAATCCATTTGATGGTTATACTGGACCTCAGGCAGCAAATGGTGTTTTAGGTGGGTCATTTGGGTCATTTTTTTAAATATATATCCGAACTAGTATAATTTTATACTATTTAATGTCGTGTTAAAATAGTATAAAATATGTTATTTACAAATAAATATCGTAATAAACAAAAAACAAAAAACAAGAATACAGACGATGATACGTCAGATATTCGAACATTATTGAATGATGCTAAAGTGGATATGAATAATATTCATTGTATAATGGAAACGTCGAATAATATGTACCAATTAAATCATTATACTAATTTAATTCAGCAACATTCTCAAAATGTTGTAGGTAAAGAACGTTTTCGGTTAATAAAAAGTAATCCATTACCGATATCAAAAGGACAATATACATATAGTAATGAAATATTGGAAAGAGAATATATGCGAAAATCAAATATACATAAACCACAATCAGTATTGCGTTCATCGTCTATTATGGGTAACCGTGAAGATTCGAAAATGAATATGAATTCATATATGCGCAAAGACACACCACTTACAGAATTTGAATTATTTGAAGAGAAGCCATATATAATAAAGGAGGATAGTGGTGATGATAGTGGTGATGATAGTGGTTCAAATGAAAAATCAGATATGATAACATCCGATGTTGATGATGACGATGATGATAATATATCGAATACCGAATTCAATAACAATATTAGAATACAGTCAATACATAGACAATCACCACCCATAGAGTCAAAACCGTCATATATAGAAAATGTTGAAAAAACGGAGCAATTTAAAACAATAGATAATTTATTTGATTATAAAAAATATATTGCAGATGGATTAAAAATAGAGTATGAAGGTTATATACCTGAAGAAGAATTAGAACCAGAAATACCATTAATATGTTATACAACATGGCATACACAAGAACTTCCACCTGAAATGAGAAATAATTATGAACATTTATGTAAACGAAATCCAGAATTAGAATTTAAATTGTATGATGAATCACAATGTCGTAATTTTATCAAAAACAATTTTGATAAAGATGTATTGGACGCATACAATAAATTATCTCCATCTTCATACAAATCGGATTTATGGCGATATTGTGTATTATATAAGAATGGAGGAATTTATATTGATATTAAATATCACATAGAGAACGGGTTTAAACTATATGATTTGTGTGAACGCGAGCATTTTGTGCTTGACCGTTCTGGTTATTGGGAAACAAACAATATGGGTATTTATACAGCACTTATATCAGTAAAACCGCGCAATAAAATACTTCGTGCATGTATTCAATCTATAACAAATTACACAGAAAATTATTATTATGGTCATAATGCGTTATATCCCACTGGCCCAGGTCTTCTTGGTCAACAATATTTCACTGGCGATTTTTTACAGAATATACATTTACTGAAAGATATCAAAATATTTCATAATGAAAATGCGAATAATATTATTTATAAAAATACGATTATATTGAGCGTATATGATGGATATCGAGAAGAACAATTAAAATATCAAAATAATTTGCACTACAGTATATTATGGGACCAACGAGCAATATATAATATGAATATCAACATGTTAGTTGAAAAAAAGGTAGAGAAAACAAGCACTTACCTACCACGCGTATGTTGTATATGTCATATAGGAAGTTACCATATTTTTAATAAAATGAAGACATACATAGAAAATCTGGTTTCTGCACAATATGATGCATATCATCTGGACATTTATTTTAATGTAATAGATACTATTAGTAAAGAAGAAATACGTCAGTTGAAAAAAAGTTATCCAAATGAAACCATATTTGAATCGGAAAATTATGGATTCGATATTGGAAGTTTTTTTCATATATTGGAACATATAAAACGAAAGTCATATACATATGATTATTTGCTAAAAATACACACAAAAACAAATAATAATAGTCGCACGGATTTATTAAAACCAATTATAGGTTCAATACAATCAATACGAGATATTTTAACATTATTCGAAAAAAAAGAGGTAGGTATAATCGCTTCAAAAAAGGGGCGATGTATCGATGCTCATGTAGATTTTACAAGAAATCAACCATATTTGCAACAATTGTTGAAATGGCGTTTTAATGAGACAACTACAATATGTAAACAGCCATATGTATCTGGAACCATGTTTTGGATTCGTTTTTCACTGATAGACGAATTATTTATGAAATACAATTTACCGAATATATATAATTCGTTGAATAATATACATACATTTGATTGGAATTGGTATTATCATGCGAATAATAAAGAAATTGGTAATATACCTTTACATAAAGAGAAATTATACGACCATTACAATAAAACCGGTAGACCACAGCGTTTGTCTGGTAACATATTTCATGCTATAAAATATGATACAAATAGTATGTATTTACGAGATGGTATGGTAGAGCACACATACGAAAGATTTTTTTGTTATGGTGTTCATCGTCTTGGATATAGACTATATTTTATACAATAAGTTGGGATTAGATGCGTGTTGTTTTATCAAGTTCACCAAGTAGTTCCATTTGTTTGAGAGATTTTTCCAATGCACGTTTCTTATCAAGTCCATTAAACAGATACTCTGTTTTGGGTGCATGTTCATTCTTTTTGATTTGTTTATAAACATCGTCAATCTGATTAGTAACATTCTGTAGAATTTCACGATTACTGACTAATTCCACATCAGATGTTATAGTTTCGGTTAATAACGAAATCGCATAATATAATAAATATCGTCTTTTTTTACCGGAGGCGCTTGAATATTTAATACAAAATAAACGTAATAAAGCGTCCATGGTCATTTTGACGAGTTTATTAGTTTGTTTTTCAGTAATGTTCATTATCACATCCCAAATTAGCCAAATTACATCACTTTGGAATTTCGATTCTACTTTGTATTGAGGTCGTCGAACGCATTTAATGGGTTCTTTGCGTTTTTTACAGATTAAATTAAATTCAATTGTCCATTCGACCCAATAACATGCCGATAACATATTATTACCATCTTTTGATAAATAATATGCGAATTCATTTAATGCTATAAACAATTCGCGAGGGTCTTTTTGCTGAAATATTGGTTGAGCATAATCCATAGTCGGAGCTTTCAACTTATCAGTCATTTGTGTAATATCATATTCTTCTTCGCGATTAATTTTGATAGGTTCAATACTTGGTTTTTTATTTGATAAAGTCAATGTGCATATTACTTCACTGAATAATTTTCGTATTTTATCGTCATTTCGAACTTCTAATTCAGATACATGAATTCCTTGCATCATTATGTTTCGAAAATTTTCATATCGCATTTTTAAATAAATGGCTAATTTTGGGTTACCTAAATGTATATGTTTCGCCATATAATTAATGATTATTTCCCATAAATCACCCAAATGTCCTGCACATATAAGTTCTGCAGACCAATAACATGCAGGTTCTACTTTCCCTTTCAACATAGAATTTACTAGTTGGTTACGAACCTCTGTTTTTTTGAATTCTGAAAACGAAAAGCCTCGAAAATCACTTGGTACCCGTATATCGTTTATTTCTACTGGTGTAACAACAACATTTTTGGGCTTGTTTCTTTCAATTTCAGCCAAACGTGCCGGGATATCATCTAACACATTTGGATTATATTCCATACCTTTGTTTGATTTACTATCCATATAGTTATAAAATAATAATATAAATATACGTCTATATGATTATATAGTAAAAAGCATATAATGGATTTATCATATGTTACAAGTTTATGGAATCATATAATGCATAGACATATCAATGTTCATACACCTATATTTATAAGTTTAACATATCCAACATATTGGAGAATACTTAATGATTACACTACAGAGAATCGTACTGCTTCTCCAAACATATTTGTGCATGATTTTATTAACAAACTTTTATTAGAAAATATTTCTTTTAAAGAAAAGGTAATTTTTTGGAAAAAACATGTAGAAAACCCATTTTATAGTTGTGTTCAAAAACGTGAGTTATGGGATATTTATATGAAAACACAACAAACCTATAATGGTTTCAGACTTCTATTGCGTATATGGAAACTTAAACATACGAGTGTTAAAGTGAATACTGATTTATATATGAACCCAATTATATTAAAAAAGGGCAGGTCTGTATCAATATATCAGAACGATTCGTTATATTACTTTACAATACCTGATTTAATAAATATATGTAATTCATCGTTGATGAATTCACCCGATTTTTTTTGTGAACCATATATTCCAAAAAATCCATACACAAATCTCCCATTTTCAAAAGGAATATTATATTTAATCTATGATACGATTAGACATTCAAATTATAGAATGCCGAACTTATTACATTTATTTTATTTATGCAATTATGATATTGATTTATTTTATTATAAACATGAGGCATTTATTCGCGATGAATATATTAATAATTTTATAAAAACAGCTACCGTTGATGATTTGTATCCTTATGTTCGTGAAATGTTGAGAAAAGTTGTTATTCCCAATAAACTAAATATTGATAAGAATTTCCCAAAAGACATATTGTCTAACATAATGCGACCATTTTTAAAATTATATTTGATTCATTCGTCGTCAATATCTAACACTGAATATAAATATCGCGTATATTTTGAATTAAAATATAAATTAACTAAGTTTCAAGAATATAACCCAGCATTTGGACGAAAAATATTTGTAAAGAAACCCCAACCGCCCTTTTCTAGAGAAACACCGAAATTTTTACCATCTTTTAATAGTGATTATATCGCATTTAATAAAATTATTATAGACGACAATATAGATTTGTTTGATAACAAATATGGAAATATGAGTGATAATTCGTCCGATGAGGATTCGTCGATGAATGAAAGATTGACACCAATAAATCTAAACTCGGCATTCTCATTAATCGCAAGAATAAATGATATTGAGACAGAGACCGAGATAGAGTCCGAGACAGATTCGGACGATGAAATATGTGATACAGATAGTATGTCATAAAATTGAAATGAATCTATTTTTACAATAAAATTAATATATAAATATTCGGCTTACTTAGTATAATCTATCATCATGTCTAACGGTGTAAGTGTAGCAGGAACGATGCAAAATATTTTGCATCTTGGATTCACAAATAGTGATGCTATTTGCGAAGGAATCGATAATTCTCTTGATTCACATGCAACAGAAATTCATATAATATTTAATAAAGAATCTCGAATGTATGTTCATGTAGATAATGGTAATGGTATTCTTCCAGAAGAATTACCAGATGCTTATTGTATGAATAATCGTAAGCAAAATAATACACAAACTCATGGAAAATTTGGTATAGGAGCAAATGCGCTTGGAATTATTTTGAGCGAATTGAAAGGAGGTATGACTGTTGTGACTAAAGATAGTTCTGCAGATAATAATTGTGATATGCATATGAATTTTGAACAAACTATATCATCGGGTATATTTAATCGCACAGTGAATGTGGTTGACGTGGATGGGACCGATAATAGAAGCACAAACGGAAATCGGTTATGGAATGAGTTTACCAATGTTACTAATAATAATACCGGAACCATATTACAAATAAAATGTAGTCAATGTGTAGCCAATGAAATAAGTGATATGATTGATACGCGCAAATTACATGATATTATTGGAAAACAGTATTATACACAAATATTGCAAGATGATGTTGCAATATATGTAAATGGTAATATAATCGATGCAATTGATTATTTAGACCGTGAAAATTCGGAACATGTAAATATAAAAACATATCCGATTCGTATGATAGATGATATTCCTCGAATTTGCTCATATCGAACGGGACGAAATGGAGATATTAAAAATGTAGGATTTTCTGAATCGCGCAAAAAATTTGTTGAATTATCTGATGAAGAGATAAATGTAGAACCTATTGGGGACGTAGTAATTACATCTACATTCGACCCAACATGGACTGGTAATGCACATATAGGATTTGGGGGATTGTATTTTGTTCGTGAATATAAAATGGTTAAGTATTTCGCAAGTGATAAAGAAAATTCGGGTGATCATAAAGTGCGTCCAATTATAGAGGCGGCACGTCATCAAATAGAATTTAAGAGTGTATTAGACGATATATTTGGAATTTTAGTAAATAAGTCGGATTTACGTAAAGATATGATGAATTCTCAGATTCTTACTTTTATCAAGTATATTACTAGGGATTATACAAAAGGGTTATATAAAGAACATTATAAAACTCCATCGCATGCATCAATTGTAGAGGGCGAAACAGCTCCCTTACAAATAAATGAAATTGTTGATAATATTCATGCAAACAATGCCGAAGTTACAGAAATTGTAAACGAAATAAGCACAGATGAATCTGATAATGAACATACGAATATCATACGTCATCATACTGTATCTCCACCAATAGTCGTATTGGAATTACGATTTTCAATTGAGAATCGTTCACGAATTTTAAGTATAGAAGATGAACAAACAAATCGCGTAATTGCACGTGTAAATACATACGGTGAAGGTTCCGGTTTTCGTAAATGGTGTTGTGGAATGTTGCGTGAAAAAGGAAGAGAATCGTTTCTTGAATTCATTTCCACAACTCCTACAATATTTGATTATTCAAATGGTGTAGAATATTCATCGTCAATCTGAATATTATTATCTAATATGCAAAAATTAGTTGTGAAATATGTATATTTCTTCCAATTCTTCCGTTATTTCTTCATCGCGTTTTATTTTTTCTGCGGCTGTTGTAATTTCAATGCATATTTTATCGCATTCTGTATTGTTATTGTTTGATGTAGTTTTTGACCATTCTTTGCATATTTGTTTACATTCGGTCGAATCCATTTGTATATTCTGTGTAGATATAAGGTAATTTACAGATTTTTTACGTCATATTTTAAACCATGTATTGAAAAAAACAATATAAATATTAAATATTAGGTGTATGTAAATGGGTTTTACAGATAAAATGTGTTACGAGGTTGCTACGAAAATAATAAACAATATTTTTTGGGTAAATTACGAACCAACAATCAAACAAAATAAAACTTGGTATGAAAATTTGAATAAATTTCTTGTGAAAGAATGGGACCGCCTTCAAGAAACAGAAGATGTGGAAGACAAGTTTACAGATGAAGAAGAACATATGATTACCGTTGATGCAATGCAACTTTTATTAGATAAATTAAATGTGGATGAAGATGATTTTGAAGATCACGAACAAGATGTAGATTGGTCTAGATTTGATGATATTATCGGGCACTATACACTATTGGTGTAAGAATGTTTTTGTCTCGTATCAAATTTTACAAAAAATAAATATTTTTGTAAAATATCCAAATATTATAATATATTTATTCCGTTAACAATCTAGGAACAACATTAATTGTTTGTAATTCCTGAGACATTAATTTATAGGAATAAGGGATTTCTACTCGTGCGAAATCAGTTGTATTATTACATGTTTTACATAAATGAATTGTGAAATCATCTCTTACGAATGCCTTCTTTGAACCGTCATTATATGCTGCTATCATACCACATTTTTTACATACATATGCACTGTATTTATCTGATACGTCATACAATCGTTCACGACAGAATCGTGAAATACCATGAGAGAGCATAACATCACGTTCCATTTCACCAATTCTAAACCCACCATCTCTGCTTCTTCCTTCTGCAGGTTGACGGGTTAAATTCACCATCGGACCAATAGAACGACTATGTTGTTTATCACTTACCATATGCTTTAATCTTTGGTAAAACACTGGACCAATAAATATATTTGTCTCCATTTGTTGCCCAGACAGTCCGTCATATAATACTTCGTTACCATAACTTTCATATCCTAACTTCTGCAATTCATTTGCAATCGTTTTAACGTCCAGATTACCGAAACTGGTTCCATCGCCAAACATACCTAATTCCAATAATACTTTACCTAACAAGGTTTCCTTTAATTGCCCAATAGTCATACGAGATGGAATAGCATGGGGATTAATAATAATATCAGGTCTACGTCCGTCTTTAGTAAACGGCATATCACATTCGGGAATAATATTTCCCACCGTTCCCTTTTGTCCATGTCTAGAGGAAACTTTATCACCGAGAACAGGTTTTCTCAATGTGCGAATACGAACCTTGGCAAAATTATAGCCATCGCCATTACGACCTGTAAAGTTTTTATCGATATAAGTTTCTTCATTCGTTCGAAACGTTTTACTCTGGTCTTCATATTTGATGATTTTTGTTGGGTCGTTACGATTTTCCTTAATTGGGACAATTTTCGCTATGATTACATCTCGATTTTCAACAAGAGTATTTTCTGGAATGAATCCCTGTGTATTTAACTTATCGTAATTACCAAATTTCACACCCTTTGTCTTAGCTGGATTGGGTTTACAACGAATAATTTCATCACGAATGATATTTTTATCTTCGTCCTTTTCGGTATGATAAATGGTTGTGGAGAACAAACCTCTATCGATTGATCCTTTGTTTACTAAAACGGAATCTTCCTGATTATAACCAGTATACGACATAATAGCCACATGAATCTGTGTTCCAGATGGAATTTTATTGAGTTTAATTAAATTCATTAAACGAGTATCCACTAAGGGGCGCGATGGATAAGTTAACATGTATGCAGTTTTATCCATACGTTTATCGAAATTTGTCGCATAAACACCCATAGCCTGCTTACCCATAGCACATTGATAAGTGTTCCTGGGAGCTTGGTTATGCTCGGGATATGGAATACATGACGCTAATACACCAAATACTGTGCTAGGATGAATTTCACAATGGGTATAGTTTAAATGTGTTCCTTGCAAATAATCGTTTTTCATTTTCATTGCGATAACGGCATAATTTTGTTCTTCGGGGTCAATATATTCAATCACCGATTCGGGAATACGACAATTTGTAAGTAAATCATTCCACGTTAATTCTTTATTTTCAATCCTTTTTAAAATATCGGGTGTTAATAACGCTTTATTATTACGAACGCGTAATACCGGTCGAGTTAAACGTCCACCGTCATTACATACTCTAATTTCAAGAGCTTTATAATCAAGAACAACTGATGTGTAGATATTAATGATACCCTTACACTTTTTGTCGTGAATATCATTATATAATTCAACTGGTGTATCAGTAACACCTACCCAACAACCGTTAATGAAAACCTTTGTTTTTTTATTAAGATTGTTACAGGAACAATCATCAACACTCGTAATATTTGGTAGAATATATTCATACAAAGAGGCACTATTTGTCGGAATAGTCAAATGCGCCAAATAACTAATGTTTTTAACTATACCAATCGATTGACCTTCTGGAGTCTCGGCGGGACATAGAAAACCCCATGTTGTATTATGTAACTTGCGTGGTGCAATTAGTTCACCACTTTTTTCTAGAGGTGTATTAATTCGACGCAAATGACTTAAACTCGATACATATGTTAATCGGTTTAACACTTGTGCGACACCAACTTTACTACTGTTCGCCTGTTTGATACTAAAATCACCTGTTGATAATGCACGTGCGATGCCGTTTTCAATAGTCATTGACTTCATTATTTTATAAATATTCGTCATATTGATAATATTCTCGTAATCTTCCGAAGAACGCCATGACCCACCGTTAATTTCACGAACAACCTGTTTTTGCATTTCCTTCACTAATTTATTAAAGTAGTTACGAAACAAATTATTCAATAACGTCCCAGTTAATTCAATGCGTTTATTCAAATAGGAGTCACGGTCAGATGCGGGTAACCACCCCAAACTAGTTTGAAGAAGCTTCTTCGCCATATACCCTAACATGTGTAACTTTTGGGGTTTGGTTCTGCAGTGAGGGTATAAGTCATTTGTTAATACTTCTATTGTAAATTCGCGCTTTTTTTGTGCACCAGTTTCACGGTCCATATTGATAGGCGTATATGCAGCATAACTAGTAATATGTTGAAGTGCGGATTCTTCCGTCATATATTTATTCGCATCGATAATAGATGCTTGTAAACATGCAGCCAGCTCAACCTGTTTATCATCATCTACGTCTAATAAAATATATTCACATATTTCCTTATCGGTCATGATTCCCAGTGCTCGGAATAATACAAATAACTCGATCGGCTGTTTAATACGAGGAATTTGAATATAAAGTCCATATCCAAACCCATTGTTTTTACTCGCAATCATCATTTCAATTTGCTTTGGTGAAATACATTTATAATCAGGAATAGACTTGATTTCAGCATACCACGTCCACTTAGTTGTATTTTTACCATCGAATACATATACGCGATTTTCGGCAGCACGTTCCTGTCCTAGAACTGTTTTCTCAGACCCCTTTACAATGAAATATCCACCACAATCCATTGAACATTCTCCGGTGAGGGACGGGTGAATGTGTCGATTTTGATTTAACACGCATATGGACGATTTTAACATAATCGGCATTTTTCCAATATTGATTTTTGGAAGAACGCGTTGCACAATACGAGGGGTGTCCATAGATTCAGTATTGCGAATCGTGTATTTAATGTTTACATCAACCGCCATTGTTGATGCATATGTAAAATTACGAAGTTTGGATTCTTCTGGAAGCATTACTTTTGTAGCACCATTATTTTCATGAATTTGTGGTGGATAAATTTTGAAATTGGTAAATGATATTTCCACTTCCAACATGTATTTATCGTGTTCAGCAACATAATCATTTTCAGAATGAACAATTACAGGATTAAACATTTGTATTGTTCTCTGAATTTGATAGTTGATAAAATGATTATATGATTCAATCTGATGGCGCACCAAACGTTCCAGATGTTGTCCACGGAAATATGTCTCGATTAATTGAAAAGGTTCCTCTGTATATGTTCCGAGATGTGATAATATATTGCTTTCTACTTCATTTAAGATAGGTGTTACATTTGATTCAGGTGAAGATTCTGTTTTAGGCAAGGTAGAATTTGTAACAGACTTCTTTGGTTTCTTTATACGAACACTCTTACCTTTTGCAAGAGGCTGTAGTTCAGAACTAATTGAATTGGTTGCGGACATACTTGAGTCAAATGATATACTAGCAGACATTTTGCAATAGATTGGTTGGTGCTACCTATTACCATTATATTACAATCAATTTTCTATATGGTTTTGATAGTATCATAAAATATCAATTATCATAACATATGAAAAAAGCAAATAAACATAATAGTATTAAATTTGTATTTAACATGTTGCCAAGCAGTTTTGTCCAAATACTTGACCAAGAACAACAACGAAAAGACATGCAATATATGGATATACTGCGCATATTACGATTATCGGATTATCATTATGCTGGACAACAATTTGGTGATAGTTCTTATGTCGGAATAAATACTCACATTTCACCTTCAAGCACAATTAAGATGATAGACCATAGTATCAAACAATATTTTCCGGTAGATACACCAAAGCCTACGAAACGAATAGAGATTGACGCGAAAATAAACAACTTCGAGGATTTAATTGCTATTATAAACAAACATGAATATTGCGAAGACACTGAATATAATATAGACTTGAAAGCTCTTACCAAAATCAAGCCTGAATTATTAGAGTTAGACTCTATGATTGGTTTATCCGATTTTAAAAACAGCATATTAAACCAATTGCTTTATTTTGTTCAGCATCTTCATGTAGGCACTAACCCTGATTTTTTACATACAGCATTAACGGGTCCACCTGGTACAGGAAAGACGGAAATAGCAATGATTATGGGACGTATGTATTCAAAAATAGGTATCTTAAAGAATACAGTATTTAAAAAGGTTACTCGAGGCGATTTAATCGCCGGGTATTTGGGTCAAACTGCTATAAAAACCAAAAAAGTAATAGATGAGTGTTTAGGAGGCTGCCTTTTTATTGACGAGGCATATTCTTTAGCTAATGATTATTCTGGAGACAGTTTTTCGCGTGAATGTATAGATACATTGTGTGAATCTCTTAGTGCACATAAGGGTGAATTAATGGTTATTGTTGCTGGATATAAAGATGAATTAAATAGAACATTTTTTAAAGCAAATCGTGGTATGGAATCTAGATTTATATGGCGATTTCATTTAGATAATTATTCTTATTTAGAAATGTTGAATATTTTTAAGAAAAAGATAGCAGAGAATGAGTGGATTCTGAATATATCCCAAGATGTGTTGGAAAATTGGTTTCGTATAAACCATACAAAATTTGTTCATTATGGACGTGATATGGAATTATTGTTTTCGTATTGTAAAGTCGTTCATGGTCGACGAATATACGGTCAAGATATTGAGTTGAAAAAACGTTTGACTATTGAGGATATTAAAAATGGTTTTAAACAATTTTCGAATCATACAAATAATGTTGAAAAAACCAATATTTATGGTTTATATGTGTAATTTACATAAATAATAAGTGTGTGATATGTAACTGATAATATTTTGTATGAACAAGACAATTTCTATTAACCCCGACCTATTTCGTTTTACAAATGAACGTAAAACACGTAAAGTTGCACCTCCTAAACCGAAACAGGATATAAAAGTTCGTAGTCAGGTAAAGGAAAAGGACAAACAGAAAAAATTACGCAAACAACATGTATTGCGTTTTATTCGTGAACAACAAGAGCGTAATTCGAGGAATTTAATGGAATCTACTGATAATAAATTAAAAAAAACACAGGTATCATCTAATCCAACTGGGGAATTTAATAGTGATTTTGATGAATCTCTCAAGTATTTGTCTTCGTTGAGTGAAAATGTAAAGCCTATTGAAAAATCAGTGCCTCATAATCAGACATTCAAGCATTATCCGGTTAAGAATTCATCGCCAATCGCAGAGTTTGAACCATTAGTATATACCGGCAGTATAGACAATCACCCTGTAACTTCGCCAATTTCATTACAACCGCCCAAATTATCAAATAGTTCCGCGCCGAAATGGGGTTGTATGAAAAATGGTTCATTACCTACTTATCGTAATTGGAAAACTGCTACTCAGAAAAGGCATGTTGAACCTAATGCCTGTATTATTCCTGAAAAACCGATTATTTCCAGTAATATACCCCCATTAAACGAATCAATTGTTAAACGCCGTGCCGAAATGCGTGCTAATATGAATGCTTTGAATTCGCCAATTCATACAAAACCCAAAAATAGATACTTAAAACAAAAACGTATTGTCCGTCGAACATATAAACTTGGAAGGTCACAAATACACCCAAAAGTAAGTATTCTTATTTCGAATAGAACTATTCGTAACCGACTTATGACTGATGCACAAGAATTAAAACAAACACCGGTAGACGAAGTTAGGCGATTTTTGGTAAAAAATGGATTTATTAGAGTTGGGTCTAGTGCACCAAATGATGTATTACGTAAAATGTATGAAACTGCAAAAATGATGTGCGGTGAAATAAAAAATCATAATCCAGAAAATTTACTTTATAATTTTTTGCATGATACAACGGATAAATAAATTACCAATAAGGTATAGAATAAATAAATATAACACAACATGAAGCTATTCCAATACATGATATTCCGACACACCATGTAACACGAACTATAATCGGGGGTGAAGGAAGATTATTATGCGATAAATCAATACACGGGTCTGATAATTTATGTTTTCGTGTTAGCCATACATTATTATATTCTATATCATCAAGCATATAAAATTGACCATAACCGTTGTCGTCGGAATGCTCTATTTGTTGGTAGTTTGTAGGTTTCATTGTTTGATTATCTCTTATACTTATAAGATATAATGTTCAATTTTATCACTGCATATATAAATATAAATCAATATAAAATATTCTCTATATAATATATCAAATACAATGTCGGAAAATTCAATTTATTATGAATATCTTCAATTAACGACGCAATATCAGTCAATATATGGAGAAAATACAGTTGTGCTTCTACAAGTAGGTGCGTTTTTTGAAGTATATGGATTTCGATGCCCAGATACAAAAGATGTTCGTGGTAGTAAAATAAATGAATTCAGTCAACTGTGTAATTTAAATATTTCCGAAAAAAAAACTATATATGATAGTCAACAAGTTTTAATGGCTGGATTTCGTGATTATCAATTGGACAAGTATTTGCAGAAGATAACAGCAGGTGGATATACCGCAGTTGTTTATGTTCAACAAAAACAGGGGTCTGTTATAACGCGCATATTTGATAGTGTCCATTCGGCTGGTACATTCATGTCGTATGAACCAGAACTTTCGCAACAGACTACAAATAATATAGCATGTATTTGGTTAGATATACACAAACCCGTTTTGCAAAATCGTGGGTCTGGACAAATTACGTCTAAAACGCGTGATACTATTATATGTGGTATAGCGATTGCGAATATTTTTACAGGTAAATCATATATTGCGGAATTTCAACAGCCATTTTCTATACAACCTACCACATTCGATGATATTGAACGCGTTATGACTACACATTCACCAAGTGAAATTATTCTGATTTCCCCATTTGAAAATGATCAAATCCAATCAATTATTCAGTATTCGGGAATTCAAACGCGTGTCATTCATCGTGTAGATAGTCGTGTATCCGAAAAGGTCTCCAATTGTATACAACAAAAATATGTTTCGCATGTTTTAAACACGTTTTATGGAGAAGATGCACTAAACACATATGGTGAATTTAATGTATATCCCACTGCGACTCAGTCATTCTGTTTTTTACTCGATTTTGTCCAAGAACATAATCCGAATCTTGTGAAAAATATCGCACCTCCATGCTTTCATACAAACACAGAAGTCCTGTTAGCGAATCACACGTTAAAACAGTTAAATATATTAGATGATTCTTCAAATGACGGTGCACAATTTGGACATTTATCGTCTGTAAATGCATTTCTTAATAAATGTAATACGTCTATGGGTAGAAGGAAATTTTATTCGCAACTCGTTTGTCCAACCACGGATATGAATTGGTTACAAACGGAGTATAATGTTACAAACGAAATGTTGAAACCAGAATGTTTTGAACTTATACCACAAATACGACGTTCATTGTCTCAAGTGAAAGATATTGAACGCATTTGTCGGCAAATTGTTGTGCGAAAAGTATACCCTACATCCATTTTTTATTTATATCAATCAATTCAAACTGCTATGTCTCTTCACGAAATGTTTATTAACAATCAATGTGTGAGAGAATATTTAGATGAACCTACAATTGATATATCCAAATCTTGTAGTAGAATTATAGACTTTTTAGACACCCATTTCCATATTGATAAATGCAAGGGGATTTCTACAACTACTGTTTTCGATGAAAATTTTATTCAAAACGGTTTTTGTTCAGAATTAGACGAGGTTATTGAAAATCATACAACAAATACTAAATTATTTTATCAAATACAACAGACATTAAACGATGCTATACGTGCACATGATAAGACAGTTAATTCTGAAATTGAATATGTGAAAATACACACTACTGAAAAATCGGGGATGAGTCTTCAAATTACAAAAAAAAGGGGACTTCTTTTGAAATCTATTATTTCCCATATGGGGGAATCGTATCTTCCGGACTTGCCCGGCATTCAATGGGGATGGATTAAATTAGTGTCTGCGTCGGGAAGCACAGACGAAATTGATACACCATTTTTGACCAAAGTATGTCGCGATTTACTACACCAAAAGGATTCTATAAATAAATGGATTGCTACCGCTTTTCAACAATTACTCGGACTAATTGAGAATGATTATTATGAAGATATTGAATATATAGCATCCTATTTATCTCGTATCGATGTATTACAAACTAAGGCATATATTGCTAAGGAATATAAGTATTGTTGCCCCATTATTCATGAAAGTGCCCCGAAATCATTTGTTGATGCAAAAGCGTTACGTCATGTGCTGATTGAACATATTCAAACAAACGAATTATATGTCGCTAACGATATTGTATTGGGTAATCAAAGTCAAGATGGTGTATTATTATACGGAACAAATGCCGTTGGTAAAACAAGTTTTATACGTGCACTCGGCATTTCAGTGATAATGGCGCAAGCAGGATTATTTGTTCCATGTAGTCAGTTTTGTTATAAACCATATCAATCTATCTTTTCGCGCATATTAGGAACCGATAATTTGTTTAAGGGTTTATCAACATTTGCAGTGGAAATGTCCGAGTTACGTGTTATTCTACGATTAGCGGATGAAAATAGTCTAATTTTAGGCGATGAATTATGTTCTGGAACAGAAACTGAGTCCGCTTTGAGTATATTTGTAGCAGGGTTGACTGAAATGCACGACAATAAATCATCTCATATTTTTGCGACACATTTTCACGAAATAATTCATTATGATGAAATTAAACAACTTTCTCGCTTAGCTTTGAAACATATGGCTGTTCATTATGACCGTGAATTGGACGCGCTCGTGTATGACCGAAAATTAAACGATGGTCCGGGAAATAGAATGTATGGATTGGAAGTTTGCAAATCACTTCATTTATCGGAAGACTTTTTAAAACGCGCCTATCATATTAGAACAAAATATTTTCCTGAAACCAAGGGGGAATTATCACACCCCACCAGTAGATATAACGCGGACAAAATACGAGGTGTATGTGAATTATGTGAAAAAGATATTGGTGCCGAAACTCATCATTTATACGCACAGGCGGATGCGGACAAGGACGGTTTTATTGAACAATCTGATGGTAATGTTATTCATAAAAACCACCCTGGTAATTTAATGTCTGTTTGTGAAGCTTGTCATGACCAATATCATGCGTCCGGTGAAGATGTTGTTTTACTACGTAAAAAAACGAGTAAGGGGTATAAAATCATTACATAAAATTGATAGGTTTATTATAATCTTATTTATTATAACAAACCAATAACATGTCTAGTAGTGTTGCCCCCGATTTACGCTTAGAACGGATTGAAAGTCCAGTTACTACAACTCAATTGGATGAGATGACTGATTCGTTGATTTCTACAATGAAATTGGACGAGATGACTGGAACTAACAATAACGTTTATAGTGAAGAGGACAATTTGTTAGCAAAACAATGGGGTATGTCCGTTCCTGAAATGTTAGAAGTTCTTGAAACGATTAATTTACACGACCCGAATGAAGGTCAACCTGAATATTCACCCGAATGGCCCGGTGATTTCATTGGAGATGGATTTTATGCAAACGATTTGAAATGGGTTCAAACAAATGTCGCTCAGATGCGTGATGTGCCTTTGCATCAGAATCCTTACACAAATGACTCTGTATCTGTGTCTGTCGACATGGACGATAAAGAATATGAAGTAAAATAGCTGTTCAAAAATAAAAAATAAAAAATAAAAATGTTCCTACATAGGAACATTTTTATTGATTTTATACTAGTACATTCATTTTAATACATTTTTCATCTATTAAACAATATTTTTTTAGATATTCTACTATATTTGTTTTTAATTCGGTATTGTTATAACAACTTTGAATACCGACGTGTTTAATATTCCCAACCTTTGATAATTTGGTAGAGGCATTTTCAATATATACTACACCTGTTCCTAATATCATATGTGAATTCATATCTTCTACAACACAAATTTTATATTTATTTTCAAAACTTGTATATAATTCTCCTTGGATTATTAACATACGCGCATCGTTCGAAAGTAAACTCATTACATCATAATAGAAATCTTTTATGTCCATATCATTTAAATCGCGTATGCACATAGTTGTACCATTTATAACGAACACAGAACTCATGAATATATATTATTATGATAATATAATGAAATTCTTATAAAAAATTATGTTATATCAATATATATACTATATGGACACACCACATAAAGCTTTAAATATGGACGAGATTGATAATAGAGTTATAGAAATGTATAAAAAAATGGAGATAGATGTTCAAAATAAAATCAATCAAATTGAGTTAAAAATGAGAGCAGCAAAAGAAGTTGCCGCCATTAAAGATGAAATTAAACGCATGGATACAAAATCTTATAAATTGCATGAAAGATTAAAAAAAGGAGGGAAAGGAGGGAAAGGAGGGAACAAATAGATAAATTTACGATTAATGACCGTTTTGTGAAGATGTATACACAATTAAATCGACCAATCTGTTACTGTATCCCCATTCATTATCATACCATGCTACTAATTTAACAAAATTATCGTTTAATGCGATACCAGCCTTTACGTCTAATATGCTACTTCGTGAATCCCCTTCGAAATCTTTACTTACCAAATCTTCATTGGTCCAACCTAATATGCCTTTCATTTCATTTTCAGATGCAGATTTCACCACATTTACTATATTTTCATAAGTTGTCGATTTGTTTAATTTTACAGTCAAATCTACTACTGATACATCGATTGTCGGAACACGAAACGCCATACCGGTCAATTTTCCTTCTAAGTCTGGAATTACCTTTCCAACGGCACTTGCCGCGCCTGTTGATGATGGAATGATATTGACCCCTGCGCTTCGACCACCTCTCCAATCTTTTGCAGATGGACCATCAACCGTCCTTTGTGTCGCAGTTGTAGCATGGATTGTAGTCATTAAACCTTCTTCTATACCAAATGTTTCATGAATAACTTTCGCTAAGGGGGCTAGACAATTTGTCGTGCATGATGCATTTGAAAAAATTGGTTCGTCGTTGTATTTATCATTATTAACACCCATTACAAACATAGGTGCATCTTTTGAAGGTGCCGAAATAACAACCTTTTTTGCTCCACCCAACAAATGTAAATTTGCTTTTTCAATTGTTGTAAACATACCTGTAGATTCGACGACATAATCAATATCATGTTTTCCCCATGGTAAATCACTAGGGTCCTTTTCAGACAAACGGTGAACAATATTGTTATTAATTACTAATGTGTCGCTAGCATTATCAACTTTTATTTCATATGAGACTTTACCGTGAACACTATCATATTTTAATTGATACGCCATATATTCTAAATCAGAAAAGGGCTCATTTACAGCAACCACTTCGATATTTTCACCACCTAAACGGCGTTCTTCTATACACCTAAACACAAGACGTCCAATTCGACCGAATCCGTTGATTCCAACTTTCACCATTATACATAAAAAACACATATTTTGCGATACAATAATATTCATTTTCAAATAGCCACATGTTTGGGGTTCGATACATGCACCATTCCCATCGTATCTGTTTTTTCAACGTCACGAATCCGCGCGTAAACAATATTTATATTTTTCAAACGGGCATATTTAGAAACTTGTTTACACAATACAGCTCCCTGTTTTACTATATACCTCAACGTCTTTTTATCGACATCTTCATCTATTTTAGCAATAATATGTCCAGAGGATTGCCCCTCTATATGAAACCACATATGATGTTCTTCTGCATCATCAATGATTTCGAAATTTTCTCGAGCATTTTTCCCAATAACAAACTCGATATTGAGATTGCTATTTGGAATATCGATACACTTTATAGTCGGCATTTTGATTTATACAAGTTCATTTTTATATAAATCAAAATCAATTTTACATGCAATTACCGTAACATTTTCCTTGATAATAATACACATCGCGGTTTTTGATAGAAGTGTCGCTGTAAATACTCTTTTGTTTGGGTCCATTCTCATTACCGTGAACACATTTCTCTCCGCCGACTAGCACACAACAACTTGTTGTTGCACATACATCCATTGGTAAGGAATTGCATTTTTGCTCGACTTCGCCAAACATATCAGCATCTTTACAAAAACCCTCATTTTGACCCGATATGACTGTGTTTGGTGTGGTCTTAAATTTAAAGTCATTATTGTAAGCCATTTGCTCATATGAAGGAACATATCCCATACCTCCATATTTTACTGTTCCAGGTTCGTAGTATAATGGTGATGGTTGCATACCTATATTATCGCCAATCTGGTCTAAATTTTCCATTTTTTCTTTCCATTCGTCCATCGCTCCTCCGGGTGAAATGTTTAACGTTCCTGAGTCTGAATCGCAAAGTGATGTTCTTTGCTCAGCAGTCAAATTTGAATCAGGCTTACATAGTTCTTCCTGTTGTTCTTCATCTAGTTTATCAGTTGATACATCACCTGGACCGCGACCTGCATACGTATCATAATTATATGTATCGGGTGCAGACGTATCATTACCATACAACCGATTTTGTGAATCAGCATAAGATGTCGAGGCATTTTGATACCCTTCTTCAGACTTGTTAATATATTGATATATTGTCCATATAGCAAACGCGATTAAAATACTATATCTCACATTCATTACCATTGTGCGTGATAAGACGTTTTCTAGAGATATACAACTGAATATACCTAAATATTTTGGTTTCAATGTTATCAATAAGATTATAACTACAGTCAAATAAACATATATCATTATTTGTAATATTTAGACATTTTATTTTCTATTACAAAATTGAATTAGAGATATTGAAATTAAGTAATACATTATATATATCAACTATGATTATTCCAATTAAGTGTTTCACATGCGGTTCTGTTTTAGCAGACAAATATCGATACTTTCAAGACGAGGTTCGTAAAATAAAAATTCAAAAGGGCGATGACCTAGAAAAGGTAGTGTATTTAACAAAAGATCATATTGAAAAGACACCCGAGGGGCTCGTATTGGACGAATTACGATTAACCAATGTATGTTGCAGACGACATATGCTAACTCATGTAGATATTGAGTAAATAGAGTATATTCACTTATATTTTGTGATTTTGTATTTTTTTATCGGTTGTGAATAGAATATGTATATATTCTATATAACCATGCCAACACAAAAACGTCGTGGAAAGCGCACAATAAGCAAGCGAAATGGTAAACATGGTCGTAAAAAACGCACAATTCGTAGACGTAAAATGAAGGGAGGTGTTTCGTTCAATGACCCAGTTAATCCTTCAAATTATCCTAGTTATCCTTTGAATATGTATAATAGTGGTGACCCACAGCGTGATATTATTGATTCTCGATTACTTCCAAACATGACTTCCGGAGGTAGAAAAAAGGTATCGCGTCGTAATCGCACAAAACGTTCTCGTAGAAGACGTCTCCATAAGATGAAAGGTGGTTCGTTGATGGGCACTGATTTATTGACTGGTTTAACGACATCTACATCAAACGAAATGTCCTCATTCGGAACTACCGGAGGAACCAATTTAATGTATGATAAAATAACAGGTTCTTCTATACCCGATGGTCCAGCAATACATAGTAAACCCATTATGGTTCCAATCGCATAAATAATAATATAAGTTTTTTCTAATCTTATATTATAAAATGGCTATCTCTGGTTTGCGTAAATTGTGTACCCCTTCTTATGTGTATTTAGTAATTTCTTCCATCGCATTGGTTGTAATGTTATATCAAAATATTGGTAATGTCGACAAATATTGCTTAGGTTCTTACACATGTGCTGTTTCTAGCACAGCTCTTATTTTCGTATTGAAAGCACTTTACATTCTATTCTGGACATGGGTTTTGAACCTTATGTGTAACGCTAATGCAACTGGTATTGCTTGGTTCTTATTGCTTCTTCCAGTTATTATCATGTTTGTTCTATTATCTGCTATGATGATTAACAGTAGCGTTTAAATAATCGTGAAACAATATACGCTTCGTTTTGTATATTGTTTAGTGAAATTAGAGTAATCGTAAAATTGATTTAAATATAAAGATTTGTTATAATAGTAATCTATACGTCAAATATGCAACCAGCATTAAACCAATTTTCAGAAGAAAACGATATTCTTAAGTTCACACTTCATGGTGTTAACGTATGTTTCGCTAATGCGATTCGACGCACAATATTGTCGGATATTCCCATTGTTGTAATTCATACTGATTCACATGAAACAAATCAATGCACGATTAAGCAAAATACTGGACGTCTTCATAATGAAATCATCAAACAACGTTTAAGTTGTATTCCTATACATACCACTCTCCTTCGCGACACAGATAGAGAAAAGGCTTTGCCTGGTAATTATTCTCTTGTTTTGGATATTACAAATGATACTGATAATACCATATTTGTTACTAGTGGTGATTTCAGATTAAAAGACAATACTACAAATACTGTTCTATCAAAGGAAGAGATGGACAAACGTTTTCCCGGTCTCTTCCCTATGAATATAAAAACACAATCTTATATCGATTTTGCTCGTCTTCGTGCTAAAGTGAGCAATGAAATATCTGGAGAATCATTGAACCTGACTGCAGATTTCGCAGTCAGCACGGCAAAACATAGTAGTATGTATAATGTTGTTTCAAAGTGCGCCTATGGAAATACGCAAGATACTACCAAATCTATTGCTGTATGGGACGCACATGAAGCCAAGTTGCGAACCGACGGTGAAACAGATAGTGATATTAAATTTCAAAAGAAGAATTTCAATATTTTAGATGCACAGCGTCATTATGTTCCCGATAGTTTTGACTTTGTATTACAAACATTGGGTATTTACGACAATAAGGATTTAGTTCGCAAAGCATGTGCTATTCTGCAAAATAAGCTCATTGATATCATTCAAGGGGTGGAGTCAATGCCTATATTTATATCCGACACAACTATGGAGAATTGTTTCGATATTCGTCTTGAAAATGAAGATTATACTATTGGTAAGGTGATTGAATATATCATGTATACCAAATTTTATGAAGGCGACAAAACGTTAACATTTTGCGGTTTCAAGAAATTCCACCCTCACGACACGGAATCTACAGTGCGTATTGCGTTCGATAAAAAGAGTGATTTGTCTCGTGTTCGCCAGTATTTAAAAGAGGTTTGTGTTGATGGTCAGGAAATATTTAAAGATATTCATGGTTTGTTTAAGTAAATGGTAGAAAAATACAACAATAAAAAGTATATAGAATTTTTATTGTTTCTATTATTATAAAATGGAGTTTACCAATTTTTTATATACTTTATTTTCGGCATTTGATAACGTATTTTGGGCAGAAATGGATTATGATGATGAAATTACGAATGATTTAGATTCTATTGTATAATAATTTACTTTATATGTTTACATCAATACATGATATTATATGTATTGATGGTGAGTTTGAACCAAAATTTAGATTTACATCACATCACACTCACACGGATATCCGTCTGCAGCATATCCGATACAACAAGCAGAGAAACCAGTTCCGCAATCGCCACAATCAGAACCAGCTTTACCAGAACCACTATCTTGTAAATGACAATCACACGGATAACCATCAATAGCAAATCCAATACAACAGCTCTGATAAGCAGTTCCACAAGTTCCACAATTGGACGATTTCAATTCATTTTGTTTATACATATCAACTGCTATTTTCACAGGACCAAACCCGTGTTCTTGAGTGTTTTCATATGAATAACCCATATCTAAACATGGTGTATTGCTGGTAGCCTTTGTTAATTTGGGTTCTAATAAATGATATTTGTTATAATCCTCGGGTTTAATACAACTTTCACCACAATGGTCCTTTGATAATATAGGAATACTATAATATTTATCTTGCCCTTCTGGACAAGTATTACAACATTTTTCAGTGTTAGTTAATAGATTGTTATCATAAAGTGTATAATCGCAATCATTTTGTTCCATTTTGATAGGTTCATTCAATTTTTTATTAAAACCCAATTTTTTTAATTTTTCTTTTACTTCATCATCATACTTATTATAAAAATCTTCCACGTTTCTTGCTAAAACAAATAATGTAATGCGCTTATTATCAGATACAATTGAATATTCGTATTTATTATTTACAATTGGACCTAATTCTATAATCCAATATGGCGCTGTTCTTGGAACACCATCCAATTTTACAGATAATTCACCACCAGAATTATTATCTTCATAAAAAGCATTCCCACCTATTTGGTCTAATTTGCCGTTTTTATCAATTTGACTGTTTAGAACACCAACTTTATCTCCGATAATTGTATAGTCAGCAACTGAACAAGTTCCTTTTCCCTGAAAAGTTATATCAAAATAATTTTCATATACTTGATACCATCTACCAGAATACATAGATAAATCTACATATTTAATTGGTTGATAAACATCTTCACCAAAATATTTCGCATGTAATCCAGATGGACATTCTAATAAGTTATTTTTCTTACAAATATCAGGAATTGCAAATGTATCATGAAATACTTTCCCTTCATCGGTTCCTAAATCATAACCTTTATAATTACGGAATTCTATAGTATACCAAGGCGAATCCATAGCACGACTAGCCCATTGTATTAATTCAACACCGTTTACACAATCATCACAATCATTTGTATATGCCTTCCATTCTTGAGATAAAATATCCTTTACAGTCCAAGACCAACTCCATTCATCTGCGAATAATTCTTCGCCAAAATTAGTTATATTCGTTCTTTGATATGAAACTTCTACTTTCTTATTTGGGTTTGAATAATGCACATTAGGAATTTGGAATTCAACTTGATTACTATCTTGAGGTTCATAACAACAATTAACTGCATCACATCCTAGAAGGTATCTTTTTCCATCATAACTGTTAGGAACATAGATTAATCGTTGACAGTCAGTATAATTACTCCACATAGCACTTGGATTATCAGGGGTAGGTGTTGATATAAAATTATACGATTCTATACCTTTTCCGTTACCAGGTGAACCGGGTTCAATTGTTTCGGCTGACCACATACTTGGTAATGTGGGATGGTCATCTCCTGTTTTAGAAGATGTTGCTAAACTTACGGTGATTGCAATGAATACAGAAATAATATTCATTCTTATTATTATATAATAAAATATTCTTATATCTGTTATTATATTATTTATTTATTGATTTAGACTCTA
>MDSV01139551.1_pt1 | contig 26593 bp, 28 predicted proteins | sample 810851 | NCBI WGS metagenome assembly MDSV01 (sample SAMN05326640, study PRJNA326480) | marine metagenome | isolation source: seawater | place: Atlantic Ocean: North East | collected 2012
GATCGTCGAGCATGCCTCGCGGGCGCCCTGGTCCTGGTCGCCTGAAAACACCCGCTTTCCCACCGCCGAAGATACGCTCGCCTCGATGCAGCTCGACCCCGACCACTGGGCACATCGCTGTCTCTGCCCATAGCCCGCATCGCCTCCGGACCGGAGGGACAAAGCGCCATGGTGACTGACAATATCCTCTTCCTGAAACGGCTGGCGTGAGAACCTCTAAGTCACCCCTTCATTGACCCCCAGGGAACCCATTCGCGAGCTATTCTCGGTACTCGTTGCCGATCGCAGAAGAACAAGAGGAAATCCGCTTGAGCAGTGCATCGTAAACCCGTTCCCTCCCAAGAAGCCGGGTGTCATCGAGGCGGCACGGAGGATCAAAAGCTGGGCACGCGGGCTTCTTGAAAAACGGTCGTTCTGATCAAGGAGGGCAGAGAGAACCCCTTCCAGTTTCCCGTGCCAGTCTGTGGGATGGAAAGCCGGGCTACGCTTCGCATTAAGATTGAAACCTCATATCCGAGCTAGTATATACATCTGTATATGCATTATTTTGACAGGAGGCTTTCATGCCCCCGGCATCCGAAGCACGTGAAGCCAAGCTGTTTCGCAACAACAAAAGTCAGGCGGTCCGTATCCCGGCCGATTTCGAACTGCCGGGCGACCGTGTGATGATTCATCGTGAGGGAAACCGGCTTGTAATCGAGCCCGCCCCCAACAACAAGCTTCTGGACATTCTGGCGCGGCTGAAACCGCTCGGCCCGGATGACCAGTTCCCCGATGTCGATGAGACCTTGCTGCCAGCAAGGGAAGTCGACCTTTGAGCCGTCTTTACATGCTCGACACGAATATCGTGTCGGACCTCGCGCGTAATCCGGCCGGCGCCGTTGTCGACCATATCGTTGATGTCGGACAGGATACGATCTGCGTCAGCATCATCACCGCGACTGAGCTGAGCTATGGCTGCGAACGCAAGGGATCTGCCAGGCTGACGACCCAGATCGAGGCCATTCTTGGCGGCATGCAAATACTTGCATTGGATGCGCCGGCACATGCCCGCTACGGCCGCATCAGAACAGAGCTCGAAGCTGCCGGCACGCCGATCGGTCCAAATGACCTGCTGATTGCGGCCCATGCCTTGGCTGTCGATGCCGTGCTGGTGACAGCCAATACGCGCGAATTCCTGCGGGTGCCCGGCCTTCAGGTTGAAAACTGGCTGGACTGAACCCAATCCCGGGAAATACCAGACCCTTGCTTCCAAGCTCTTGAGGGTGCCCCGCGACCTTGTGGCCCACCCGACCGACCACTTCATCGGTCCTGCCCGGCGCGTCAGGATCTCCAAAAGTGGCTTCAGCCCGGAAGCCTTCATTCCTGCTCGTTTGTGAGGTGGAAAGCCACACCAAGTGTAGGTGTAATCTATCGGTTGACATATGTAATCAAGTTGTTTACGGTTCTGCCATGATAAAGAGCTTTGCCAACAAACAACTCAAGGCGCTCTGGGAGACGGGAAAGTCGAAAATAGACGCCCGCCTTCACAAACGAATCCTGCTGCGTCTTGATGTTTTGGACGCGGCTGCAAGGCCGGAGGATCTGAACATTCCCGGCTTCAATTTTCATAGTCTCACCGGTTTTAGCCCAACCCGCTATACGGTGCATGTAAATGGCCCCTGGTGCGTGACATTCGAGTTCGAGAATGGTGACGCCTATGTGGTCGATTTTGAACAGTATCACTGAGAGGTGACGATTATGGCCCGCAATCCTGACCGCTGCCCGTCGCATCCGGGCGAATTGCTGCGTGAAACCGTTATTCCGGCCACGGGCAAGTCCATCAGCGAGATTGCCCGTCTTCTTGGCATATCGCGTCAGCAGCTCCATGCCATCCTGGCAGAGCGTAAGCCGGTCAGCCCTGAAGTCGCTGTTCGGCTTGGCAAACTGTTCGGGAATGGCGCCGGCCTCTGGCTGCGTATGCAGAGTGCCTATGATACCTGGCACGCCGAACGTACCGTCGACGTGTCCGGCATTCCGACGCTCGATACGGCGGCATAGCGGTTGGACCTGCCCAAAGCGCCGCTTCTATGTTCGAGGGCGGTGCTTTCGCCGTGCGCAAAAATGGAGCACGGCATGTTTGAGCTGCACCGCGAAACCCTCAATGACAAGACGCTCCGGACTCAGCCGGGACAATGTTGATGCCGGTGAGCTGGCGAGCCGCCAGTTGCGTAGCCGGGCCGAAGAGCGCGGCATCGAGGTGGTCGATCTTGTTCCACGGCTCGACGGCTTCTCCCCCGTCGTTTCGGCCTCCGGCCGGCGCTCCTACTCGGCCGAACAGATCCTGGAACTGCGACGGTTTCTGGACAAGAACGGCCGCTCCGAGAAATTTTACGTGCCTCATCGTCGCTCGGGCGACGATCTCCAGATTCTCTCCGTGTCAATTTCAAGGGTGGCAGCGGCAAGACCACGACCACGGCCCACCTCGCCCAGTATCTGGCGCTGACAGGGCATCGCGTGCTGGCGATCAATCTCGACCCGCAAGCTTCGCTCACCGCCCTGCACGGCATCCAGCCCGAGCTCGACAACTCGCCCTCGCTGTTCGAGGCGTTGCGTTATGATGACGAGATCAAGCCGATCAGCGAGATCATCCGCCCGACCAATTTTCCCGGGCTCGACATCGTACCGGCCAATCTCGAGCTGCAGGAATATGAATACGAAACGCCGCTTGCGGCCACCGACCGGTCGTCCCAGGAAGGGCGGCTGTTCTTCACCCGCCTCACAAGGGCGCTGAAGGAGGTCGAAGCCAATTATGATGTGGTGGTGATCGATTGTCCGCCCCAGCTTGGCTATCTCACGCTGACGGCCCTGACCGCCTCCACCTCGGTCCTGATCACCGTGCATCCGCAGATGCTCGATATCCTTTCGATGAGCCAGTTTCTGCTGATGCTTGGCGGCATTCTCGATTCGATCCGCAGGGTAGGCGCCAGCGTCAAGCTCAACTGGTTCCGCTATCTGGTGACCCGTTATGAGCCCACGGATGGACCGCAGGCGCAGATGGTCGGCTTCATGCAGGCGATGTTCGGCAGCCGGATGCTGAAGAATCATATGGTGAAGTCCACGGCCATTTCCGATGCGGGCATTACCAAGCAGACGCTTTATGAGGTGGAACGCGTGCAGTTTACGCGGACGACCTATGACCGCGCGATCGGCTGCCTCAACGACGTCAATGGCGAGATCGCCGACCTCATCCACGAAGCATGGGGGCGCAAGTGATGTTGCCAGCCGTACTGACAGCCAGATTTTTGCACATATTCAAACGCTTATCGATTGATCGGAGAGGGTGATATGGCACTTTAATAAATTAAGGAAAAACAAAGGAATAAAGGAAGTTCAGTGAGAGTGCGGCCCCTGGATATCTCAGTCGTTTCGCTCTTCCTGTTTCACCGGAAGGGTTTGCGTTTCGATGACATGGACGCCGTTGCCGACGCGGTTGGCGTAGCCGGTTGCGGCTTCCGCGGCGACCGCGCAGGTGAGCGCATACATCGGAGGGGCCGCGGCCGGTTCGTAGACTGCGGCGAAACTCATCGACGGCAGATCGATGCCCACGTCCAGCTCCTGAAGCCGCGCCTCGGCCGCCATGCTGCGGGGCAGGGTGATAATGCCGAGGCCGCGTTCGGCCATTTCGGTCATGGTGAACAGCGAGGTGCAGCCGGAAATCGAGGGCATGGAGGCAAGCCTGAGCTTCGACAATTGCTGCACCACATCGACATAGGGCCGCGATCCGCGCGGAAAGGTGATGATGTTGGATTCGGACAAGGTCTCCGGCGAAACCTTCCGCGGGCCTGCGGTCAACGGCTCGGCCGGGTTGCGGGCACCGAAAAAGCCGACATCCATGATGCAGAGCGGCACTTCCGTCAGCAGGCGGTCGCAGGACGGGCCGAGAACCATGGCGATATCGAGATTGCCCTGTTCCAGCTCGGAAAGAAGCTCGACCGTCGGCGCCGAGATGACCTCGAACTTGATATGCGGATAGCGGTGCTGGTGCAGGTCGAGAAAGTCGGTCAGCCAGGTCGAGAGGATCGTGTCCACCGCGCCCAGACGGATCGTGCCCTGCCACTTCTCCGGCTCGTTGAGGCGCTGGCCTGCCTCGTCGAAGATCGCCAGTATTCGCTGGATATAGGGAAGAAGCGCCTGACCCGCGGGGGTCAGGCGCATGAATGCGCCGTTCCGCTCAACCAGCTGATGGCGGAAATGCTCCTCCAGCACGCGTATCCGTTTGGAAATCGCCGGCTGCGAGATATGCATGACATCGGCAACCCTGCGATAATTGCCGTATCGCGCGATATTTGCCAATGTCCTCAGCGCATCGATGTTCATGGCGGCTAAAGCAACTCCTCGATCATTTTGGACGCGCCGGTGATGGCGCCAAGCGTCTCCCCCGCCTTGAGGCGCGCGATCAGGTCGATTTCAGCCGTCTGCATGCCGAGCGCCTTGTCGGCCACAGCCTCGGCCACGGCCGGATTGAGCACGATCACGCCGCTTTCATCGGCAAGAACGGCATCGCCCGGATTGACGCAAACTCCGCCGATCGAAACCGGAATGTTGAAAGCGCCGGACTGGGCATAGAGCTTGGTGGTAACCGAAGAGCGCCCACGGCTCCAGATCGGGAAGTCATTGCGGATGATTTCGTTCACATCGGTCACCGGTCCGTCGACGATCCCGGCCTTGAAGCCGCATATCGCCGCCGCATTGGTGACCACGCCGCCCCAGCAGGCATGCCGGTTGTCGCCCGAGCGGTCGATCAGCAGGATATCGGTCGGCCTCAGGGTTGAGACGACATCATGCAGCAGGGTCGAGTCATTGGCGGCAAGACGCAGGGTCACCGCCGTGCCGGCGACCCGCTTGGACGGATTGACGGCGGCGATCTCGCGATCGACGAAAACCGAATGCAGAAAATGCCCGACCGTCGCGGTCTCGACTTTTTCGAGTTTGGCGATCAGAGCCTCGGGGATCGAAGCGGGCAGCGGGTTCTTGATAAAGTTCTTCATGTTTTCCTCTTTTAGTCCGCCAGGGCGGAAATAACGGCGTTCAGTCCGGCGGCAATCACCTGGTGTTCGGCGGCAATCACCCGCACGGAAACACCGTTGTCCTTGGCAAAGCGCTGCTCTTCCGTCTTCCAGGTCGGCATCCACCAGATCTTACCCGCATTTTTGGCGGCATCGGCCAGTGCGGCGATGTCGCTGCGGTCGGCGTTGTTGAAGGCGTAGCCCGGCCGGCCGCGGGTCAGCGAAAGATCATAGGGGCCGACAAAAATGCCATCGACGCACGGATGCGACAGGATCGCCGCGACATCCTCGAAGGCTTCGGCGGTTTCGATCATCGGCAGGCACAGCACATTGCGGTTGCAGCGCGCGAAATAATCGGGATCGGGCGGGGCAAAGCCGGCCGAGCGTCCGGCGGCATAGCTGCGCGTGCCCTGCGGCGGAAACTTCGCCGTCTCGACCGCCGCGCGCACATCGGCAAGCCGGCCGGCATGGGGAATGATCACGCCATCGACATCAAGATCGAGCGCGCGCTGGACCCAGACCGGCTCCGGGGCCTCGATCTTGAAGAATACCTTCATGCCCAGCGCCTTCGCCGCGACCACCAGCGCCTCGCGCCGGTCGGGAGAGAAGGCGTTGTGCTCGATATCGCAGACAACGGCGGAAAATCCCGCATTGTGCGCCATCTCGAGGAAATCGAGATTGGCCGTGCTCATCCAGATTGCGTAGCCATCCAGCATGCTTCACCCCAGTACATGATGCGCGTTGGACGGCAGGATGGTGCGGATATGGGTCTCAAGCGCCAGGTCGATATCCGTGATCGTCACCCCCGGCCTGTTGGAGGCGCGGGCAATCACCGTGCCCCAGGGGTCGATGACCATGGAATTGCCGTAGCAGGCGCGCTCGCCGGCGGGCTCGAGATGGAGGCCGACCTGTCCGGGCGCAATCACCCAGCACTGGTTTTCGATCGCGCGGGCGCGCAGGATCGGCTCCCAGTGGTCCTTGCCTGTTTCCATGTTGAAGGCGGCCGGCACGGTCAGCACGTCGCAGCCGTTCTTCATATGCATCTGGAACAGTTCGGCAAAGCGCATGTCATAGCAGATCGCGCAGCCGATCTTCATGCCGCAGGCCTCGTAGGAAACCACCTTGTCGCCGGGCTTGATGATGTCGGATTCACGGAAGACATGTCCCTGCGGGGTCTCGACATCGAACAGATGGATCTTGCGGTAGCGTGCCAGTTCCTCGCCTTTGGGATCGAAGACGACGGCGGTATTGAAGAAGCCGTTGCCCGCGGCCTCGATCATCGAGCCGACATGAAAGGTCACACCGTATTCGATCGCGAGGTCGCGCATGGCGTTATAGCCTTCGCCTTCCGGGAAGGCCTCGCCGGCGGCCCATTGCTCCTCGCGCGAGCCGCCGAGGAAGGTCGCGTATTCGGGCGCCACCACCAGGTCGACGCCCTGGCCCTTGATTTTGGTTGTAAACATCTCCCGGATTGCCGCGATATTGGCGGTCTTGTCGTGGCGGGAGTTCATCTGCAGCATTGCGACACGCATAGAGAGTCCTTTTCAAGAGATAATTCAATTTTTTCCGTAGTTTACGGAGCGCCATAGACCAGGTTTGGCAAAAACAGCGAGATTTCGGGCACGAAGGTGATCAGCAGCACCGCCAGCATGATCGGGATGAGAAACGGCAGCGTCGCCCGCGCCACCGCCTCGAAGGGCAGCTTGGCGACATCCATCATGATGTAGAGGGCGATGCCGATCGGCGGCGTGAGAATGCCGACCATCAGCGTCAGCACGGTGATGATGCCGTAATGCACCCGGTCGATCCCGAAACCGTCGACCAGCGGCAGCATGATCGGGACCAGGATGATCAGCGCCGCGGTGGCATCAAAGACGCAGCCGAGCAGGATCAGGAACAGCAGATAGATCAGCAGGAACTGCCATTTGGCATCGATCGAGCCCAGCACGAAGTCGGCGGGCCGCTGCGGCACCATGTCGAAGGCCAGGATCCAGCCGACGCAGGATGAAAAACCGATCATCAGAAGGGCGATCGTCGATAGCATCGCGGTTTCGCGGAACGCCTTGGCCAGCACCTTCCATGTCAGCGTCCGGTACCAGACCCCGAGCGCCATGGCATAGACGCATGCCAGAACGCCGGCCTCCGATGCGGTGGTGAAGCCCGTGAGCATCGCCACGAGAATGATCGCCGGCGCCATCAGCGTCAAAAGCCCGTCCACGGCAGACGCCATGATCTCCCTGAGCGGCGCGCGCTTTTCCTTCGGAAAATTGCGTTTCGCCGCGATGATGTGGACATAGCCCATCAGCATGATCAAAAGCACGATCGCCGGCACCACGCCGGCAAGGAACAGCCGGCCGACGGAGGCATTGGCGACAAAGGCGAACAGCAGCAGCGGGATCGAGGGCGGAAAGATTGGCCCGATGATCGATGAGGCGGCTGTCACGCCGGCGGCGAAGGGGACCGGATAGCCGCGTTCGCGCATCGCCTTGACCTCGACCGTGCCGAGGGCCGCGCAATCGGCGACCGCAGCACCCGAAATGCCGGCAAACAGCAGCGAGGCGAGAATGTTGACCTGGGCAAGCCCGCCGCGGATATGGCCCACAATATTGTTGGCGAAGCGGAAAATGCGGTCGGTCAGCTCCAGACCATTCAGGAGGTTGCCGGCAAGGATGAAAAACGGAACGGAAAGCAGCGCCGGCGAATTGATGCCGTCGAGCATCTGCTGCGACACGATCCCCAGCCGATCGCTGAAGCCGAGCGCGATCACGCCCGTTGCGGCCGCAATGATGATCGAGGACAGGATCGGGACCGACAGGAAGGCCAGCACCATGAATGTGCCGAGAACGATGATGCCGCTCATTCCGCAACCTCCGGGGTTTCGATCACGCCGAAGGGCTCATAGCGCGCGCCAAGCGCGATCCGCACGGCATCGAGCAGGGCGCTGAGGAAGATCGGCGCGGCCGAAGCCCCAAGCGGCCAGATAAGGATCTTGCGCGGCAGGCCGACGATCTCGATCTGTCCTCGCAGCGAGGCGAACCGTTCGGGAAAGGTGTAGATCAGCAGTCCCGACGCGGTCATGATCGCGAGCGCGACGAATATCCCTAGCGCCTGCCGCAATGCTGGCGAAAGGTATTGCAGCAGAATATAGATCGAAACGTCCTTGCGTCTTTGAACCAGCGGGAAGAAGGCGAGCATCACCCAGTACAGGAAGGCGACCATCGTCCAGGGCCAGACCCAGTTGAGCGAGATGTCGAATATGCTGCGGCAGACGATGTTGACCGCATTGATGATGAGCATGCCGGCGAGCAGGGCGACACAGACCGCTTCGTAAAGGCCGGCCAGGTGATCAAGCGCCTTCCTGCCCCGGATGAGGAACATATCCATCGGGAACTCCCTTGGGTGAAGGGGCCGGCCTGCCGCATCAGACTGGCACGGCCGGCCGCTTCACGGACTTCGGGTCAGTTGCAGCTTGTGCGGGCGGCGTCCACGGCTTCAAGAAAGCCCGCGGGCAGCTTGCCGCTCTCGTCATACTGCTTGTAGATGACACCGGCCGCTTCGACGAAGGGCGCGGTATCGAGTTCCATATAGGTCACGCCCTGCTTTTCCATCCGTGCGAGCGACTCGTCGAATGTGGCCTGGATTTTCTCCATGGCTTCGGCCGAAATCTCGGTATAGGCCTCGATCACCTTCTGCTGATCCTCTTCTGAAATCGCATTCCAGGAATCGAGATTGATCATGTAGGCATTGGCCTGGTTGAACTCGTCGGTGCGCGCGATATGTGGCGCGACTTCGTAGAATTTCATCGGCTCCACGAGGATCGCCGGCGAGGTCACGGCCTCGACAATGCCGGTCTGCAAAGACTGGTAGACATCGGTCCAGGCCATCACCAGCGGATCGGTGCCAAGCGCCGTCCAGACATCGACCATCATCTGGTTGTCCCACAGGCGCAGCTTCAGACCCTGCACGCCGTCAAAGGAATTGACCTCGTCCTTGGTTACCAGAACCCGGAAGCCGCGGCCGAACGGACCGACATCGCCAATGACGCCGATATTGTCGTTTTCCTCGATGCTGCCGAGAATGTCCCGGAAATAGTCGGACGACATGAAGCATTCCCAGTGCGGCCGGTCGTCGAACAGGAACGGCGCGGAGGTCCAGGTGATGTGTTCGTTGAAACGGTTGAGATAGCTGACGTCATCGACGAAGATATCGATGATGCCGGAGCTGACCTGCTCCAGAACGGTCTGCGCGTCGCCGAGCTGTTCGGAGGGATAGATCTGTATCTTGACGTCGCCATCGGTATAGGCGGCGACCTTGTCGGCAAATTCCTGATGCAGCTTCCCTTCGAAACTGTCCGCCGGAACCTTGGTCGACATCCGCCAGGTCTCGGCCGCAGCCTGATTGGTGCACAGGGCGGCGCCGGCAAGCATGATTGAACAGGCTGAGAGATACCCCATTTTCATATTAAAACCCCTTCAGTTTTCTGATTATGAAAAAAAGTAAACCGTATCCCCGTGTGAATGAAAAGTGATTAAAAGTGATGCCTTATGATAACCATCGGTTATTCTCGGGCGCTGCAACTCCCGATCCTATATAAATTGATGTTTTCATTAAAATTTTAGCGGGCGCTCACATCTGAGAATATCCGACTGAAGGGAGAATCCGCTTCCGGTTCCGGGCAGCGCGCGGATCAATCCTGCGCATTTCCACGCCGCCGGCATATCCGATCATCGACTCTTGGTATTAGCCGGCCTCGCCCGGCGTCCGGTCGCTGAGAAGCGAGAGCAGGGCCGGATTGATATAGAGATTTTCGCGACCCGCCTTCACCTCCTGCAGCAGTTCGGCGTCAGTAAGCGCCTTCAGGTATACGGAGGCTGCCTGGCGCTTGGCGATGCCGGCCTTCACAAGATCGCTGATCCGGCAATACGGATTGACGAAGATCACCTCGGCCAGTTCGCGCGAATAAATTTTCGGAAGGTCGCGACGGATGCGCCCGGCGGTCTGGTCTAGCAGATCGCGAATGGCGCGGATGCGGGCCGTCGTCCACTCCGCTGTCTCGCGCACGGCCTGCAGCATGTAGAGGATCCATTCCTCCCAGGCGCCGTTCGTGGTCACGGCCAGCAGCCGGTCATAATAGGCGCGCTTTTGGCCGATAATGTAGCGGCTGAGATAAAGTACCGGGATATCCAGAAGGCCCTTGTCCACCAGATAGAGAAGGTTGAGGATGCGACCGGTACGGCCGTTGCCGTCGATGAAGGGATGGATCGCCTCGAACTGGTAATGCATCACCGCCAGCCGGATCAGCGGATCAATCTCTTCAGCCTCGTGAATATAGCGTTCCCAGTTGGCAAGCTTGTCGCGGAGCAGGTCCTGGCCTTCCGGCGGCGTGTAATTTACGGTGCCTGTCGCCTCGTTGATCAGCGCTGTTCCGGGCGTCGTGCGGATGTCGAGGTCGACGCCCTTGATCCTGCGGCAGACGGCGACGGCGGTCGTTGTCGCGACCGGCCGGTGTTTCAGCGACCGAAATCCTTCATTGAGGGCAGTGCGATAGCGCAGCGCTTCCTTGGTGGCGGGATCAGCCCGATCCGCTGGCTCGTTGGCGAAGCGGAACAGCCGGTCGGTGGTGGTGACGATGTTCTCGATCTCCGAACTTGCCTGCGCCTCCAGCAACGGTATCGAGTTGATAAGGACGGATTGATTAGGAATGAGCTGCCCGGAAACGCGCAGTTCGGCAAGCGCCGCGCGCGCCGTGATGCAGGCCTTGAGCACGGCCCTGGTCTCCACGTCATCGCGCGGGGGAAGGGCGGGGAGCGCGTTATAGGGTCTGTCCGGGCGAAATGACATGTCGCTTGATCCTGTGCTTATCGACACGTCCCGTCGGATATGTCGTTCGTGTCGACATATCCGAGAATCATGTCGATATAAATCGATTCTAGCGACATGTCATTTCCGTCACAAGCCGGTCTCTCCGACGTTAAAGATATTCATGATGGATTATCTGCGTTTAAAGCCCCGCCGCCTTTGTGAGATTGACGCGGAACCGGTCACGCCTGCGCTGATAGCGCCTTGTCATCTCGGCGGAGGCATGGCCGAGCTGTTTCTGGACATAACGCTCGTCGACTTCGGCGGAGGAGGCGAGGCCCGCTCTCAAGGAGTGACCGGAGAACAGTTTTATCCGTTCGGCCTCGGGCAGCTCGCCGCGAATGCCGGCGGCAAGAACGGTCTTCTTGATGAGGCGGGCGATCTCCTGATCCCTCAGCCGTTCGGTACCGACGGCCTTGCCCTTGCCGGTGACCCGGCGGAACAGCGGGTCGTGGCCGATCCTGCCGAGCTTCAGCTAGGTTTCCACGGCATGGACGGGACAGGTGAGATCGGAGGAGCCGCGGCCGATCTCCACCTCGCGCCAGCCGGTCTTGCCGCGCAGCGTCACCAGCATGCCCTTTTCGAGGATCTCGATCCAGCCGTTTCCGTCCTCGGTCTGGTCGCGGCCGCAATCGAGCGCGACGATCTCCGAGCGCCGCAGGCCGCCGGCAAAGCCGATCAGCAGCATGGCGCGATCGCGCAGGCCTCGAAGCGTCCCCCGGTCGAGCGTTTCGACCATGGCGATCAGTTCTTCCGGCAGGATCGCCTCCTTCTGGCGCGGGGGTGCGGCATGGCGATTGCGGATGCCGGCGAGCACCGTGGCGATGTGGCGGTCGCGGCGATCGAGCGTGAGGCCGCGCTGCGCATAGTTCCACGCAATCGCCGACAGCCGCCGCTCGATGGTCGAGACCGCGCTCGGCCTTGCCCGTGGAGCCGCTTCGCCCGCGGCGAGCGCCGTGATGTAGAGCCCGACGGTTTGCGCATCGGGGGGCAGGGGCGCAAGCCCCTTGCGCCGGCACCAGCTCGAAAAATGCGCCCAGTCGGCGGCATAGGCGCGCCGTGTATTGGCCGCGCTCGCGGCGTCGACGTAACCGCGGGCGCGTTCGACCAGCGGCGCGAGATGGCCCGTCAGCGCGCCCGACGCCCCCGAAGGCTGCAATTGATAAGCAGCGCCCGTGCCGAGAGACGGGCTGGCGTGCGGATCGTCGTCGTTTTCGGGCATTGAGGGCCTCAGAATGGGGTTTTTCATTATAATGAGCATTATGAACGATAATGCAAGATTATCAGTTGTAGATAGTTGCCGACAGTCCGTGCGGTTTAAATCATTTTCGCTATCACAAACTGCACACATGATTTATGTTTTGTCGCATGGATTCGCTTGCAACTGCATCTTCAAGATCGCCCGAATGGCCGCACCGCCTGCCGTCCTGGGCTTTTTCGCGCGACCGGGAACCGGGTGATCACGGCGAGGTCGATGCCGCATTCGCAGCCGGCATCGCATTGAAATCCTTGGATGATCTTGTTCGTTCCGAACCTGCTTGGGCCGGCTGTTGGCGCGCCCGTCAGGCGCTGAAATGCGCCGCAGTCGCCGTCCGATTGTCGGGCCGCGCCGAGGACGAACACGCGTTGCGTGATGCGCTTTTGCTCACTGCCGCTGGTGATGATTCTGGCCCGGCCGGAAAGGTATTTTTGGCCTTCAAAAGGTTCGCCGCCCGAAAACCCGACTTTTCCTCAAAAGCGGTGGCCGAACTGGCCGATCATTTGGGCCTTGCCTGGGATGAGCCGCTCGCAGCTGCCGTGGATCATGCTGACGAGGCGCTTCAATCCAGCCGGCCGGCACCCTTCGCGGCGGCGGAGCTGGTGACTGCGATCTGTGCCTCGCGTCCGGATGCCGAGCCGCTCGCCTGGGTGCTTGCCGATGTTTTGATCGCCGCAAAACTCAATTGGCCGTTTCCTGTTCCGCTGCTGATCGCCGAACGGTTTGGCCCGGCCTTCCGCACCCTCGGAGGGCGAGGGCGCGTCCGTCCAGGCGAAGTGGCGTTCGCCACTGCGGTCTGCTTGGCTCTTGTTGACGCCACGGAAAGCGCGCTGCGCGCGGCCAGTGAGATCGCCCGCCGAGCAGATCAGCTTGTTGCTGTTGCGCCAAAACTGCGCACCAAAGGAGCCGAGCCGGTGATTCAGGCATTGCTTCAGGAAGATGCGATTGCGGCCTCGGCGCCCGGCAGCAACCTGTCCCGCTGGGCCGCAACACGTCTGTTTGAACGGCTTCAGAGTTTTGGCGCCGTGCGCGAACTGTCCGGCCGATCGAGCTTCCGGATTTATGGGTTGTGACGATGACCGGAGCCCCCGCAGTAAAACCATCCCGAAAGAAGGCGAACGCTGGAGAAGACATTCTCCTTGATCGGGAGTTGGGGGATCTGCCGGCGGAATTGCGGTGGCGGGAATGGATGATGCGGGTCGAGGCAGTGATTTTTGCCTCCGCCGAGCCAGTGACGCGTGAGATTTTGGCGCGGGTGGTCGGCAAGGATTGTAGCATTGATCTGGTCATTAAAGATCTGCGCGAGGAACTTCGTTCCAGGCCCTATGAGCTGGTTTCGGTCGCCGGCGGCTGGCAACACCGAAGTCGTTCGGCTTACGCGGCCGCGATCCGGGCCTCGACGGCGCCGACAAGATCGCCAGCCGCGGTGCTATCTGAGCTTGAGTCGATGGTGCTGATGGCGATTGCGTATTTCCAGCCCGTGACGAGGAGCGAACTGTCGAAGATCTTTGGCAAGGAGGTCAGTCGCGATCTGATCGGATCGCTGCGTGGCGCGGGGTTTGTTTCCTCTGGACCGCGCAGCCCGACGCCGGGGGCTCCCTATACCTACGTGACGACGAAGCATTTTCTCTCGGCCTTCGGCATGGAAACGTTGCGCGACCTGCCGGATATGGAGGCGCTGGAGGATGCGGGATTGTTGAGCCGCCATGCGGTACACGCGGAGCCGCTGTCGGTCGAACCGGACGATGACGAGTTGGTGGAATAGCCAAAACATCTGCTGACGCTGGCGGCAATCCATCCATGCAGAGTCGGTGCTAGCAAAGATCCGGCAGATCCAATTCTTGGACGGACCAGCGGTCGATCCGCCCGCATCTAAGACGCCGCCTCGATGATTGTCGCTATCCCCTGCATTGTAGGAGCCTGCGAGCTCGCATGCCTCTCATTCATCGTTTGTTGGTACCCCTAACCCTCTGGCGCAGACGCTTCACATAGTCAGCGCCAACAATCTTGTCCGGCGCGAGATCCAGTGCACAGCTGCCTAGCGAAGCGTATGAGGCGTCAGTGAGCTTGAACTGGAGGGGCAAGTGCCGGCCATCGGAATTCTCTTCAATGAACTCGAACCACGCCCGAAAGAAGTCTGTGAGAGATGGACGGGATGAAGCTGTGCCCACAGCCGTCAGAGCATTGTGGGCGGTGGTGCGAGCTTGAGCGGCGTCGACCGCCAGGGCACCTATAATATCTGGAAGCGCCGGCCAGTATTTGAGATCAAACTGACCGCGAAGCTCTTTTAACGGGTCTCTCAGATAGGAGTTAAAGCGTTGATTGTGGCGGGCCGCATCATTCATCACTTCGACGACGTGGTAGTGGGTTTCACTCGCAAAGCCGGAGTGGTCGTGAAGATCCGACCGTTCGCGTAGAAGGTCAGCGAGTTCGAAAGAAATCGCACTGATCCTCTCGTTTACCTCCTCGAGCCGATCCCGTTTGAGTCTTGCCTTGGCCATCTTTTCAGGATTCCACACGGCCGCCGCTCCGAGGAAGGCGTCGGTGAACACGGCAAGGAAGAACTTGTTGTGGTCAAGCTTGGCCCACAGCTCTTCGCAAGCATCAGCAATTTCGACGCGCCGGTCCATGAGCCTTTTGCAGATCGCTGTCTCGGTTGGAAGAACCGAATTCTCATCGTTGTAGCGGATATGCTCCTTTAGGAGATCTTCAAAAATATTCTGGCCCGTAACCATTTTGAACTCCCTGTCTCGACCATATTTAACAAACGATAACCGACAGTCGAAATCATTGCGGCACCCGAAAGAAAATAAATCAGACCTTTTCGGGTACCTTTGCGCGGCAGGCGCTTGTGAAAAGAAGGGCCGGATGTGACAGCGCCACGCATACTCACCGGTGCGATCTATCTTGATGACTCTGGCAACCCCTGTGCCAAATCGGGTTCGGATTTTCTTCCGTCATCGCGCAAGGCTTGGACTGTTATCATTGTGCCTTCGGCCGTTGTGAGAAAGATCCAGGAAGGAATGGAAATCTTTCTGAACGCGGCCCGACCACTCTCAACCAAGTGAGAGCCGGGTATAAAGATTGGGAGATGATCGTTCGTCCAGCGATATCGTGAATGGCGCCTCAAGCAAAAGCCGCATCAGCAACACGCTACGATCATCCCTGTCAGTGTGCGCTGGCAGATCGCCGTCTATAAACGCGATCTGCTCCGCGTCCGACAGTTCCGCCCAGAACCCATCCGATGCTAGAACGAACGTTCCGGAAGCCTTTTCGCGGCTAAGTACATCAGGAGATATGTATTCCCGGGTACGAAAGCTCTGCGTCAGCAGGTGCCGCAGGGGCGACTTGGCAATGTCTCGCAAGGTGGCTTCGGTAAGGGCGTTCGCAAACGTGTGCGGCGTGCTCTGCCAATTGATTTCACCGTCGAGTTGACCAAGCACGCAATCGCCGGAATGAAGAGCGGTGAGGGCGCCCGCCTCTGTCACGTGGACAAGCAGCAAGCTCGCGGAACCTCGAAATTGCTCGCGGAGAGACTGGTGAATTCTCCTGTACGCTTGGGAGATGAGGTCTGCATTCCACTCATCGCCGGATTGTACGAACCAATCGACAGTCATTTCGACAATTGCCCGAGCGTAGTCTCCATTGGTTGCTCCGGCCGTCGAGCCGTCAACCACAATTCCCAGAAACTCGCCGGGCCGTGCGCCTAATCCTGCATGGTCCCGATTGTCTGCTGTGCGCGTACCTTGCTGGCTCAGCCAACGAGCTTCAATTTTCATGTGTGACACCATCCGCGCTCTGGCTGATCGCGATGAAGCGGTTCTTCACGATCTCGACACGACCGACGGGCCCGCGGATATTGCCTTCGAGGAAATCATCGAAGTCTTGATGATCCAAGAGAGCCTCGAACCTCTCGGCAATGAACGCACGGACATCGGCGTCTGTGGCGGCTACCTCCTCGGGAAGATTATCTCGCCCATCAACGATCAGAAGGACGTCCTCCGCATCTCGGCTCATGAACAGATCGTCGTTGCCCCGGCCGGCAAAGGCTTCCAGCTTGGTGGCAAGGAATAGTGGTGGCGTCAGGACCAGAATGGTCAGCTCGTCGGAAAGCTTGAAGTCGGTCGCCGTCTCAATGCCCTTCGCGTACCAGCGATTGCTGAAGCCGAGGACCGATGCGTCGTCCGGCATGAAATCGACCTTGAGTTGGCCAAGCCGCATACGGCAGATCACCTCCTCGTCGGCCGCCTCCATAAAACCCTTCTGACGGAGCTCTTCCTGAAGGATCGCCCATGCCGGCTGTCCCGTCAGATCAATGATAAGATCGATGTCGTCGGTGGCGCGTACGTCCTCGAGCGTTATGGGATCCGTTATGAACAATGCAGTCGTGCATCCGCCGACGAAGACTAGCCGCTCACGGAGGTCTTCGCCCAACGCAGATGCGACAGCCTTCAACATCTCCAGTAGTTGAACGCGGATCGCAGTCATTTGCTGAAGATCCTTGACCTGAGGTGATCGGTTGCAAGACCGACCTCCCGCTGATTTCCAAGCCTAATCGCATCGACCAACGCCAGGTATTCATAGAGCCGATCGTCTTGCAAGGCGGCCTCGGGAACACTTTTGAAAAGCGGTTCGACTGACTGCCCCATCTCCCGACCGCTGGCGAAGGGCCAAACATAATTGTAGGTTCCGCCGCTCACGAGAAGCCCCTCGAGCATCGGTGCGGCGAAGGCGGTCGGGACACCCCGCTGCATCGAGCCTACCTGGGCGGGAAATACAAACCGCAGCCCGTTCGTGATAAAACCGAACAGGTTACGGCGGTGCGGTTTGATTTCGCTCTTGCTGTTATCCTTGCGTGCGATGCCGGAAGCGACGCTTCTTTTGATCGATTGTGCGATCTCCGTCTTGCTGATGCCGAGCAGGGCCTCCAGGTTTCGCACTGAATAGGGATCGCCACCCACGGATTCGGCACGCAGGTCATCTACACCCTTCGTGAGTTCTTGATCCTGCAGGCTGATCAACTTCAGCAGAACGACAATGTCTTGGCTCTTCATGGTTCCTGTCCTCTGTCCTAGGACTGAGGACACTAAGCACGATCTACACGCTCGTGTCAAAGCCTAAGGTGGGGGCTCAGCACTGGGACTAGCGTCTCTGTCCCTATTTCCTACATAGGGTTTTGAAGTGGTCGTGCCGCTTCGGGGGCGCGGAAAGCCTTGAAAATGGCGGCGTGATCACCCGACTGGTGATAGCTGTCATGGGCGTCAATCGCCGTCTCGATCGCCTCGCGCGAAAAGGTTGCTGCATCCTCTTCCTTGTAATTGTGGACGATCCACAGCGCGCTTTGCACATCGATCATGTCGCGTGGCGCCAGGTCCCGGTCCGCAAAAGCGCGGCGGACTGCCTGCATAAATTGCCATTCTTCGCGATAAGTGTCAGCTATCGACTCATGATCGGGAAACCGGCTGCCGACGGCTTCAAGCCAGAGGTTCTGGCGCACGGAATAACGGATGTAGATGCCCTCGTCGGGGGCGAGATGGAGGAACAGGAATTCTGCGATTTGTCGGGCCGGATCGGGTTTGCCGTCCGGGACTGCTGCGATCCAGGCAGTGACAAAGGCCTCCAGCGCCGAGGCGTGACCGTCAGGTGCGCCAAGCGCAGCGTCGACGAGCGCGCGCAATGCCGGCCAGAGCTTTTCGCGATCAGCGTAACCCTTGGGCGACATGGGCCAATAGACGCGCCATTGCAGCAGATTGCTCTTTGCAAGCGCAGTGTTGACGACATCGGCCAGTTCTTGGTCGGAACCTGCCTGCGCGATCGCTGTCTTGAGCTCGGCCGCAACCTCCAGCTTGTAGGTCCGCTCCACCCCATCGAATTGCGGATCGGGCCGATCGAACCGGTCGAAGGCGGGAAAGAAATGGCGTAGCCTCTCGATCCAGCGCGTGATCGCAGCCGGGCTGAGCGTCAGCGCATCGCCGGACTGCGTCAGCACCGCGATCAGCCTGCGTAGAACATCGGCATTCTCAATCCTCACGACGACGCAGTCAGCATCGCCAAAGGACCAATCGCGGCTGAGCGCGGAATGCCGCCCGCCATCCTTCATGCCGCTCTGATAGGGTCGTGGCTCGGTGGCGAAGCCATTCGCTTCGACTTCTTCGAAGCGCGCCTGGAGATTCTCCCATTCAAAACTCTCCAATTTCAGGCAATGCGCATAGTGTGTTGACGAGTTGCACCTGTTCGACGGTGTCGCATTTTGCTTCGCGCAGCCGCGGCGCGCCGAAGACTAGGGCCAGGCCCTTGGCGCGCGAGACGGCGACATTGATGCGGTTGAGCGAGAACAGAAAATCCATGCCGCGCGGTGTCTCCTCGACCGAGGAGGCTGTCATGGATACCAGGCAGACGGGTGCTTCCTGCCCCTGGAACTTGTCGACCGTACCCACGCGAATGACAGCGGACAAAGCGTCCTGGAGGGCATTGACCTGCGCGTTGTAGGGCGCAACGACGATGATATCAGAGGGATCAAGGGCGCGCGTTGGCCCATCCTTGTCTGTCCAGGTTCCCGAGAGCAGATCGTCGATCGTCGCCTGAATGGCCGCGACCTCCTCGACCGCGATCTGAGCGTTACCCTCATGGGCGACCGGCACCCAGAAAGCGCCGGCTGTAGGGTAGTTCGTGCCGCGTACCGCCTGGCCGGCCGTATCAGGCGCGCTGACGAGCCGACCTTCATAAACCTGCCGCGAAATAAACCCGCAGACATCAGGATGCATGCGGCGTGAGACCGGCAGGAATATGCCTCGATCGGGCGGAATGGTGGGGTGATCGCCCAGCATCCATTCAAGACAGGAAAGGTTGGCCGGGTTAGGATGGGCGCCCTGAATGACCTGCGGCAATTGACGCGGATCACCAACCAGAACGATGTTGCGCGCGCAGCGCCCCATGGCGACCATATTGGCCAGTCCCACTTGTCCGGCTTCATCGACGAAGAGCCAGTCGAACGCCTGTTCGTGCTCAGGCCGGGCAAAGAAGAAGGCGGTGCCGCCTACCACATCGGCGCGGCTCCAGAGGGAATCGTCATTGGCGGTCGAGCGGATGACCCCGGTGCAGTCATCCAGATAGCCGTCCTCGCCACTGCCGACCTTATGGCCGATGCACAGGCCTGGGACAGGATCGCCATCACCTTGCGCGGCAAGGTACCCCATCAGCACATTGCGGATAGCTTCGTGGCTGTTCGAGGCCACGCCAACGCGATGACCCTGGCGCACCAGCGAGAGGATTGCCCGCGCGGTAACATAGGTCTTGCCGGTCCCCGGCGGCCCCTGGATCGGCAGCACGGTACCGTCCATGGCGGCGATCGCAGCGATCGTGCCGGTCAAGGGGTCTGCGCCATCTAGCAGATCGGCGCGCGGCCCCGTGGTAAGACGTGGGGCCGCGCGCGCAAGCAGATCATCGAGAGCGGTTAGACGGCGTGCGCCGCACTGATCTGCGATCACATCGCGCAAGGCCGCTGCAATGACGCCCGTGTTGAGCGGCCAGTCGGGATGCAGCGTCAGGCGATCGGCCAGGAGATGCGATTTGCCCGGCCCGGCCTTGATCGCAATGATCCGCAGGGAGCGGTCCAGCTCCTCGATGCTGACACTGGCTGGCGGGCCATCGATGACTGGAACAGTCGCCTTGCGGCCGGCGCGCAGCTTGGTCTCCTGGATCGGAAAGCGATAGCGGCGCAGCGTCGAGCGCTTGACCGGTTCTGCAGGCCCGATCGCTTCTAGACCGGCCAGCGCGTCGAGATCGTCGATCAGATCGTCCTCGTCCTTGCCGGCGCTGTCGAAGACCGCCCATTGCGCCGGCTTGGCCTCGCGCTTGTGAAACAGGCCGAGATTGAACAACATGTCCTGGCGTTCCTGCGGCAGGCCGGAGGCGGTCAGCTTCGTACGTAGGGCTTGCGTATCGGCGTCTTCTTCGACTTCCTTGTCGCTCGCATCGGCTGCCAATACCGGCCAAGGCGTATCGGGCCGAATGCTCACCAACCAGTCGCGCAGCTCCTCGGTCGAGATGCAGTCGATGCGGTTATAGTCCTCGATCTCATCGAGGATCGATTGTTCGCCGGTTTCACGCCACCGCTCGTAGGCAACGACCGAGCCGCCGGCGGTTTTCACTTCGCCCTCGCGCACGCGGCCATAGAAGGCTTCCATCGACTTGATCGAGTAACTAGCTTCCGAGCTGATGAGCGCACCGCGCACCACCGCGAAAAGATCGACAAAGCGCCGCTCGCGCAGCAGGCGATCGAGGAAGGCCTCGCCAATCCCGTATTTGGCGGTCAGCCGCCGCAAGGCCGTGATCTCATAGGGCGCATAGTGATAGATGCGCGCTTCGGGAAAAGCCGCAAGCCTTTGCCGGAAGAAGTCGAGGAGCTCGGCCAGGGCCCGCGCCTCGGCACCATGGTCATGCGCCCAGAAAGCCTTGAACTGGCCGTCGAACCAGACGCCGTGAAGATATTCGAGCCCGCCTTCGTAATGCGGGTCGCCCTCGATATCGTAGAAGATGTCGCCCGGCTGCGGCGCGGGCAAAAGACCGAAGCCCTTGCCGGGTTCCAGCTCGCGCAGTTCGAAGTCCGGCGCGCCAGTCTTGCGCGCATGCTGCAGACGCGCCTGCGTCACCAGCCGCGCCCGGGTGGTCTCGGCCATGCCGCGGACCGGCTGATCGAGTCCGGCCAACCCTTCCATGGTGGTAACACCGGCCGCTTCAAGCTTCTTGACTTGGGTCCGGGTGATATTGGCGACGTTGAACAGGCTGTCCTCGGCCTGCCACTGGCCTTCGCAATGATCGCCCCAGCGGCACAGCGCGCAATCGGCGCAAGGAGTCGGCCGGGTCGGCACAGGATTTTCGAGGAAGGCCTCCAGCCGCTGGCGCGCCATGCGGGCATAGGCCTGATAATCGGCAAGGCGCAGGCGCGCGCGGCTGCCATCTCCCAGTTCGATATGAGCAAATTCGGGGGCGACGCCCTGAACCTGCGTCAGCAGGTCCGAATAGAGTACCAACTGCAGCAGATGTTTGGGATGGGGACGCCGTTTGAGCTTGGCGTCGGTCACTTCATAGCTGAAGGGGCCTAGGTCCGACGGGCGCTCGACGCGCTCGAGAAAATCCGACCAGCCGCCCCAATTGTCGCCAAGCAGCGCTCCCTGAAAGACGATCTGGAGCCCCTCGGCCAACGCCGCGCGCGTTTCCCGCGCATTGTCGGCGAGATCGGACCGCGCGATCTCAATCACCGACACACCTGACGCTCTGAGCTTCGCCAGATGGGCAGCTTCATGAGCATCGCCCTGCTTTTGAAGCAGAGCCGCGTCTTCGCTGTCCTCGCGAGGAACCGGCCCCGTGCCGCGCATATAAGCCAGATCGAGGGCGGTCGCGTGGGCGCAGCCCATGAACCGCATCAGATCCGATGCGGACAAGAGTATCCGGTCTCCCTCAATCGTTCGCATTGCCACCCCCTTGTCGAGCGCAACCTGCGACAAGACTTGCATCTCGACAGATCGCACGTTCAGCCATAGCGTAGGTGGGTGTCAATATCTGACATAGTCCGCAATCAGGATTTGGATCATGTCGTTCGCCAAGGCTCAGGATATAATCAGGTTGGCGCGTCTGGCCGCAACGCGGCGGACTGGGATCGGCCTCGATGAGATCTGCGAGGAATTCGGCGTTTCGCATCGCACGGCGCAGCGCATGACCGATGCGCTGGAGACGGTGTTCACCAATGTCGAAGTGGTGGATGGTAATGACCGCCGACGGCGCTGGCGCGTCGCCGACCCTATGCTCGAGCGGCTCCAGCCCCGCCAGGAAACCGCAATCGAGGCGCTGGAGATCGCGAGCCGTACCGCGCGGGGCGATAGCCGGCTGCGTCACGCGGCCGCGCTCGACGATTTACGCGACGGGTTACTGGCCCGCCTGACGCCTAAGGATGCCCTGCGCACCGAGACCGATGTCGAAGCGGTTCTCTTGGCGATGGGATCCGTTACCCGCCCCGGTCCGCGCGTCAATCTGGCGCCTGCGGTACTGGATGCAGTAATCGAGGGCCTACGCGGCCCGCTACGCCTGCGCCTGCGCTACAGAACCGAGGAGGCGCCCGAGAGGATCATAGAGCCTCATGGTCTCCTGCTAGGTCACCGAAGCTATCTCGTGGCGCGCCAGCCGGCCCGCGGGGAAGATATGCTGAACTTTCGCATGGACCAGATTCTGAGCGCACAAACCATAGATGAGAGCTTTAGCTTCGCGCCAGGCTTTTCCTTGGAGGATTATGCGGCACAATCATTCGGCGTGTACCAGGATCCCAACCAATATAACGAAGTTATCTGGCGTTTCGCTCCGCGCGCCGCAACACGGGCGGCCGAGTTCTGCTTTCACCCGAAGCAAACCGGTGAAACGCAAGAGGATGGCAGCCTCATCGTGCGCTTTCATGCAGCAGGCTGGCTCGAGATGGCTTGGCATCTCTATCAATGGGGAGATGCGGTAGAGATCATCGCCCCTGAGGGGCTGCGCAGGCTGGTTGAACATCACCGCAGAAGCGATTTCGACGCCTTGCCTTAATCGATTTGAACTCAAAGCACAGAAGCGGCAACCGGTCGTGTTCCCCCCGATTCTAAGGGTGACAACTTCTGACGCCCTTGTTGGATTAGTATTGGAATGGCCCGATTCCTTGGGTCGTTCGATAAGGAGCAAGTAAATGGCGAAAGGCAAAGGAGGCGGAAGCAGTTTCCGCAGCGCAATCAGCGGACGGTTCGTCACCACCAAACATGGACTGGCTAGCCCGCGGACGACTGTGCGGGAAGCAAAGGGTGGCGGAAGCACTGGGGGCACCTATCGGAGTGCCATATCTGGTCGGTTCGTGACCACAAAGCACGGCAAGGCCAACCCGCGCACGACGATCAAGGACAGCTGAACACCACATTCCAACAAAGAAAGTTCCTCCGATGGCTCAATGCACTGCACCCAAAGAAGGGCATCGCTCAGCAAGTGCCGCAGCGAGTTGCCCGGCATGCCGTGGCCGGAGCCGCTATGGTGGCTATAGCAGTTATAGCAGTTACAATAGCGGTTATGGGTCGTATTCCTCCCCCTCGCCATCTTATCATTCCCCGTCAGGGAGCAGCGGCGGCGGGTCTGGTCGTGTACGAGCGAAATGGTCGAAAGCCGGTTCGTCCGTATTGTACACGCCTACAGAAATGCGGGCGCTTACGCCAATCCGCCAGACTGCCGAGAATCGAGCGGAACTACCTGATCTCCGTGATGTCTTCCTCTGTCATGCGTGGGACGACCGGCAGGGGGATGCCAAGACGCTGCATGATCTGCTCGAATCACGTGGTGTATCTGTCTGGTTCAGCGAAAAAGACGTTGCCCTCGGTACGTCGTTGCTTCGCGAAATTGACAAGGGACTGGTGAAGTCGCGCGTTGGGATTGTGCTGGTAACGCCCGCACTACTTCGCCGTCTTCCAGCAACAGGCGTTGCCGACAAAGAGCTTTCGGCACTCTTGGCGACCGAACAGCTCGTACCCATCGTCCATAACACGACGTATGAAGCTCTCCGCAACGTCAGTCCCCTCTTGGCCTCGCGAAGCGGCCTGAGCACCGGAGAAGACACAATGGCAGTGGTGGCGGACAAGCTCGCCGAGCTTGTTGCGATCTAGCATCATTTAGGAGGGCGTCGATGCTAAAAACTGATACCCGCCAGGCGAACTGGCGCCGAGCCAATCCGGTTAAGTACAATGCTCATCTTGCTGTGCAGCGAGCGGTGAAGGCAGGCGATCTGGAAAAGCAAACGTGTGAAGTCTGCGGGACTAAAGTGGTTGATGCTCATCACGATCAATACGACAAACCCCTGAAGGTACGTTGGCTATGCCGGCTACATCATACCCGCCTACACCACCACGGCGAAGATTTGTTTCCAATCCGACGCCGAGAAATGTGATGGAGAAGCTGCACAAAGGTGGGTGACAGAATCTCGAGACCTGATCTGCCCGGTCGGCGCACAACCCGAAGTGCCGGAAGCATAGGCGAGCGAGTGGCCGGGACGAGATGTAGGTGGCTTTTAGGATCACGAACTGCCTAAAGGAAAGGGACCTTGATCTATACCGATGACTGCGTATGGTTGCAGGCCGGATACTGACTGCATCCCCAAAATCGGCTATCCTTGCGGCCTTTCCTTTCGGCTAACTGGCCGACACGGCATGCTGGGCACTGATTGAGCGCACTGCCTTCGAGAGTCTCGAAGCGCAAATTGTCGCCGGCAATTTCTGAGAGTTCGCGTATGTATCTGGACGGCTCGCGGTTGTTTGTGAGCAGGAACACGCCCCGGCTCGCGCGGGTCAATGCGACGTAGAAAAGGCGACGCTCCTCGGCAAACTCGAATGTCTCTGGGCGGGGCATGACGAGATTGAGCAATTCATCGTCCTCTATCCGGCTTGGCACGTCGTAATCTCCCTCACTAACATCGAGCAGGACGGTGTAGTCCGCCTCAAGCCCCTTGGCGCGATGAAACGACTGGCCAGAAACCTCGATATGCTCGAATTTTGGCGGCCCCCCTCTGAACGGATCGAGCTGATTGTAGCGCCAAAGCACCATGACTTTCAGCTTTTGGCGCTCATCATTCCGCCACTGCATTGATATCCCACCAAGGAAGGTATCGAGGCGCTTCAGCAATCGGAGACATGCATCCCCGAAATCTGGCTTATTGCCCCCACCCTCGATCGGAATGACCCGGATCGATCGAGGGATGGCCGGTCGCGTCGAACGTACCGACTTTTTAAGTTGGGCGGGATTGCGCTGCACGAAGCTGGCCGCTGTTTCGGCGATGAGCTGGTTGCAACGATAGGTCTGCTCCAGACGACCTTCCCAGCTTGCCCCGAAATTCGCCTCGAAATGCGTAAAAACCGTAATGTCCGAACCGGCGAAGCGATAGATTGATTGCCAGTCATCTCCCACGGCAAATATCTTGGTGAACGGCTTCTGGTGCTTCAGCGCCTTGATCAGGTTGGCGCGGGGCCCGGAAATATCCTGAAACTCGTCGACGAGGATTAGGGAGTAGGGGCTCTGATACCGTCCGGTCTCCACGAGACGCGTGGCATTGCCGATCATCGAGTCGAAATCGATGCGTTGATCTTCTTCCAGCCTCCGGGAATAGGTTTCGGTGATCTTCCAGATGATCTGGGCAAACTCCCTGGCGCGAGTGCGATCGTGAAGCGGCTTGGCGCGCTCAAGCAGCATATCCAGGGTCAGGTGGCTGGCGCGGATGTGTTTGATGCAAACCGCAATCAGCTTGTGATAGTGTTTGATGACAACCGGCTCGAGAGCCTTGACGATTGCCGTGTAGCTTTTTCGTTCAAGCGGAATGCTTCGTCTCGTGATCTCGGCTTCGAGGGCTGTAGTTAGCAATCCATTGCCCGCTTGCGCCGACGTCGTCTGAAACACGTCCATCCCGGCCTTCCGGTAAGCAGCCATCTTGTTTTCGGCATGGGTGACGTAGTTTTCGAACGGGGAGGAACCGTCGGCATTGATGGCTAGATGCTCATGTATGGTGTTGCTGGCGGGATAATAGAAGTCCGGATGCACGTAGCGGATGTCACCGTTATCCTCTTCAATCGGGATCTGACGTTCGTACTCAAACTCGACGGAATTCAGCCAGAGCCAGTTGACAATTGTCTGCTCCTGAAGCGACTTTACATGGACGCCGGCCATCGTGCCGATAGTCGCATTGCCCTTCCGTCGACGCGCTGAGACGTACCGGTCGTAGTCGACTTTTGAATCGAACACCTCTGCCGGAATATCCGCCTTGGGATGAAGGACGAGGAGATTGATCCAGAGATCGGCGAATTCCACATCCGACCGCAGCAACTCGTCAATGATCTGTTCTAGGATTTTGGCTTCGCCGGCGGGATGTTCCACCCAGTCGGCTAACTGGGGCGGGTGGCCTTCCACCTCTTCGATAATTCCGCGACCGAGCGCATGAAACGTGGTCACTTTGCATTCAAGATTTGTGGGATCGACCGCCAGCTGCCGTGCTATCCGCTCCTTCAACTCGTCGGCCGCGCTCTTGTTGAAGGCGAGCACGAGAATTTCTTCCGGGCGGCAGAGCTGCTTTTCGAGGACATAGGCGACCTTGCCGACCATGGTGGCGGACTTGCCTGAGCCGGCGGAGGCAACGAGAAGATTGTTGTCCTCCAATCGAATGCAAGCCTCGCGTTGCTGGTCTGACAATGATCGGCCATCCAGATCGTCGAAGAACGATCGATATCTCGACAGCTCGGTGAAAACGAACGCGTCATTATATCTGTGGCGCACATCCGGATCGGTGATGAACGCGAGCGATTGGGGAAGCGTCGCTTTCAAGGCGGCTGGTATCAGTTCCGGATCAAATAGAGAGTGCGAAAGCGCGGCGGCGGCTTCACCA
>MDSV01211922.1_pt1 | contig 26591 bp, 25 predicted proteins | sample 810851 | NCBI WGS metagenome assembly MDSV01 (sample SAMN05326640, study PRJNA326480) | marine metagenome | isolation source: seawater | place: Atlantic Ocean: North East | collected 2012
ATGCAGTGATTTAAAAAAAACTCGGGCATTTCTCCTTTTTCTGGAAGTCGCCAAGGCTCGCCGGGTTTCTCCCGGACCTCCTCAGCGTAAGCCATAGCCTCATCCCAAGTCATCTTTAACGACTCACCGCGACATCGATAGTTGCTCATTCTTTGGCCTACCGCGCACTGTGTCACCGTCAAGCCGGTCGGCTTGTGCAGCGCGACTCCTCCATCAAGAATTTCAAAATCGTGCTTATCCAGGCGGCTTTTAATGACATCACCACACTCAGGTTGATTGCGTTGGTCGCCGCAACCTGCCAGCAGCAGAAGGAGTGTCAGGCCTGCCCCGCAGGCGAAAGGTAACGTTTTGTTCAACTTTGGCTTCACAAGAATCCCCAACGTTATTGTGGGTACGCGCCAGCCCTCAAGCGGCCGCAGTCTTAAATGGGGGATAATCAGAAGAAACAGGTGCTGGCGTGCCAGTCTCCCCCGTTTCCTTTGCACCCGTTAATTGTGTTATCGGTTGGTAGCGCCGGTGCTTTACCGGCCTACACGCTATCACATCGGGGTGGATTTGGGCGCCACCCGAGTCACGCTAACCGACGCGTCGAGAGGGTCAAGCTTTACCCAATGACGCCGATATTTTCCTATATAGAAGTGGTGGCAGCCGCGCCTGCGGGATTTGGTGCCACAAACAGTGCTAATTTGGCCATTTGTTGTCCTAGGAAGACGACAATTGTACTTGCTATATTAGGCGACGACACACTTCGTCTAGGTCTTCACCCGAGGAGCGGTTCATGGATATTGCAACAATAGTCGGCTTGGTGGCGGCCTTTGGCCTCATTTTTATGGCCATTTCTGAGAACGCGCCGGCGTTTGTTGATACAGCGTCGCTGTTGATTGTGGTCGCGGGCTCTATTGCGGTGGTGATGGCCAGATGCTCTTTAGGTGAGTTTCTCGGTGCCATAGGTGTAATGGGCAAGGCGTTTTCGAGAAAGATCGATGATCCTGTAGAGCTGATTACACAGATTGTTGAGCTGGCGAACATTGCACGTAAAGACGGCATGATCGCCCTCGAAGGCCAGGACATTAGCAACCCTTTTATGGCCAAAGCGGTATCCATGCTGGTGGATGGTACCGATGGCGAGATTATCAAGAGTTCACTTAACCGCGATAACGACATGATGAAGCTGCGCCACGAGATGGGAGCCAAAATTTTCAGTGCCTGGGGCGAAATCGCACCGGCCATGGGCATGATCGGCACCCTCGCAGGTTTGGTGATCATGCTCGGTAACATGTCGGACCCCAAGTCGATTGGTCCTGCAATGGCGGTAGCACTGCTAACCACGATGTATGGCGCTATCTTGGCCAACGTTATTTGTATGCCGATTGCACAGAAGCTAGAGAATGCATCTGCGCTGGAAGCCGCCAATAACGAATTGATTATTGAAGGTGTACTGTTCATGCAGGAGGGGGGTAACCCTAGAGTGCTGGGTGACATGCTAGCCTCCTTTGTATCGCCCAAGAGTCGCGAAAAGATCGCGGCAGCGTGATCCCGATCCATTGTCCTCGCTGAGATAGCCCGCCATGGCTGACGAAGATGACATTAAGCCTGATGCTGCCGATGGCTCCGTAGAGGGTGACGGTGTTGCTGAGGCCCCTGCAGACGCGGCGCCATCCCTCCCACAAGAATCCGAGGAGAGCGGTTTAGCTGAAGACGCTGCCGACTCTGCTGAAGATGTTTCTGGCGCAGAGGCCGAAGAATCTGCTGCCACTGCGTCCCCTGACGAGGCTGAAGCCACCCTAGAGGGGACTGATTCTGCTGTTGAGCAATCGGCAGGAGCAGACATAGAAGCCGAAGACACAGCTTCTTCAGAAGAGGCTGAATCTCCGCCCGCCGAAGTTGAAACCGAGTCTGGCGACGACGAAGAGCTGGTAGAGGCCAACCTGCCGCCCCCCGGCCCGCCACTGCCCGAAGAGCCAAAAGATGACTGCCCGAAATGTCCAGGAGGCGGAGCTCCTGCCTGGATGGCGACCTTTGCCGACATGGCCACATTGCTGATGGCGTTTTTTGTATTGCTCCTCAGCTTTGCAGAAACTGAGGTCCCGAAATTCAAACAGGTTGCCGGTTCGTTGAAGATGGCATTTGGTATTGAAAAAATTGTCCCTAAAGTCACCATCCCCATGGCCCGCAGCATCATGGTCGAGAACTTTACTCCTGCAGTTGCTGAGCGTTCGGTGATGGATGTGAAGGAGCAGCAATCGGATTTTGTTCGCGGTGATTTCATCGAAAAGAAAACCGAGGAGGGCGAGTACGAAGATCCACTCGATAGTGATTTTCAGCAGGTGCAAGAGGCGCTGGAAGAACAGTTGAATAAAGGGATGGCCGACGTCCGTATCGAAAACGGTGAGATCAAAGTCACGTTACTGGAGCCTGCGTCCGCCGGCGGTCAACAGGGCACAGAAGGAGAAGGTAAGGGTGGGCAAGTGGCTCAGGAAACCCTGGATGCCGTTGCCAAGGTGGCTGAGGTCTCAGCGGAGCTCAGTTCCAAGGTAGGCGTTCATCTTGCCGACCAGGCTCAGGGTAATCAGACCGGCGCCAACGCCACCCGGCGCCAGTCACGCAGTGGCGATTCTTCAGGCATGTCAAAGTACGATCGCCTGCGCGCGGATTTGTCCGAAGAGATAGCCTCGGGCTTGGCAGAGGTTGAAAAAGACGGTGACAAGATCATTGTCCGCCTTGCGAGTCAGGGTAGCTTTACCTCGGGCTCTTCAGATTTACGTCAGACCTTCAGGCCTACCTTAACGCGGTTGGGCAATAGCCTTGCCAAGTATCCGGGTAGCGTGATGGTCGAGGGGCACACCGATAACGTCCCGGTCGCTTTCAGCGAGCGATTCAAGTCCAACTGGGATTTATCGGCAGCGCGTGCTGCGTCTATCGCCGACTTTTTGCTGACCTCCACGAGCTTAGAGGGTGGCAATGTGCAGATTGCAGGTTTTGCCGATACCCGACCGCTCGATACTAACGATACGGCCAACGGGCGCGCTCAAAACCGCCGTATCGAAGTGATCGTGGACGACAATTGAGTGTGGGGAGCGTGAGTCGTGGCTGAAGACGACAACAAAGATGACGAGCGCGTCGAGGACGAAGTAGCGGAGGCTGCTGAGGCCGAGGCAAGCGCACCTGAAGAGCCAGAGGTTGCCGCGCCCGAGGAAGAGGAGGTCCCGCCTGGACCGCCCCCTGAACCACCTGAGGAACTGCCCCCGGTAGAGTGCCCAAAATGTCCCGGCGGCGGCGCGCCTGCTTGGATGGCGACTTTTGCTGACATGGCCACGTTGCTGATGGCCTTTTTTGTATTGCTGTTGTCTTTTGCGGCGATGAACGTACCCAAATTCAAGGAAGTGAGTGGTTCCATGAACGACCGAATGGGTGTTCAGCGCGTGGTGCCGGTTGTGGAACCCCCCACCGCCGATAACATCATCGCCGACCAATTTTCGCAGGCCAAAGTGCAGCCCACAGCGCTTAAGACCATTAGCGAACAAACCACGGATGAAGAGCAGCCGCCCGATCCTGAATTAAAAATCACCAACAAGCCTTCCAATACGCCCAATTCGACTGATCTGGAGAAAGTGCGCAGTGCCTTAAACGAGGAAATTACTCGCGGGCAGGTTGAGGTGACCGAGACAGACGGCAAGATCAGTGTCGCGATGACACCCAACCAAAAGGACGGCGAGAATCAAGGGGATGCGGGGTCGGACTCAGGGCAGCGCCTCGATGAGGACACGGTGGCGCTTTTTGCCAAGGTCGCACAAGCGCAGGCCGAGGTGGTATCTGAAGTACAGGTGCTGCGCTCACCCTCAGCTCAGGCAGAATCGTTCGATAGTGCATCGGGATCGGAAAGCACCGAAGGTGAAGACATTGCCCAGAGCGAGTTCGAGCAAATCCGGAGTCGATTGACCACTGAAATCGCCAACGGTCAGGTAAACGTTGAGCGAATTAACGACGAGGTCAAGATTTCCCTCGCTGATCAGGGCGCCTTTGTCAGTGGTAGCGCTGACTTACGCAGTAGCTTTTATACGGTATTAACCAGCGTGGGTCAGGCCTTGGCCGACAGTTCGGGTCAGGTGACGGTGGCAGGCCATACAGACAATGTGCCTGTCGCCTTCAGTGAGCGCTTTCAATCGAATTGGGACCTCTCCGCTGCGCGCTCTGCTTCAGTGGCGGACTATCTCGTCGGCGAGGGCTTTATTGTACCGGGTGCCGTTACTGTTACGGGCTTTGCCGATACGGTACCCATTGCGTCAAACGACAATGCGACTGGTCGTGCCCAAAACCGACGCATTGAAATCACGGTGAAGGGGAAAGCGGGATGAAAGTAGGTTTTCGATCACGTCACGTCAAAACGATTGTGTGCGTGGCAATGAGCTTTGTCGCCATGGCGGCGTTCGGCGAATCAAAGGCGCAAAAGGCGTTTTTGGAGAGTGTTGCATCGGTTTCGACGATTGATGATGCGCATATCACCGATGATGCGCTGGTTATCTGGCCCTCACCCGATGTCCAGTCGGGTCTCGATTATGAGGCTATGGGAGTGCAGCTGTGCCAGGAGTACAAAACGTACAGGTATCTCGTGGTGTGGTTTATGGATTCGTCAAAATACCGACGAGATAAAGAGATGGTGATGTTGCAAAGCTACGTTTGTCTAGAAGACGCGTAATGCCAGTGCCGGGTCAAGTCCAGAGTACCGCACCGAGAAGGGGTGGTTTGCGCCGGTGGCACTGGCTCTTGCACTTTTGCTTAACGAGTTTATTGATTGGGTGTGGTATCGGCTCGGGGAGCAGTGGTTCCAGTTCGGGATCGGGCTCCGATACGGACGGTGGCACGTCAACCAATCAACTGGTTATTGAATTGAGCGGTCAGACCAAGTACCGCGCGGATGAGGGGGTTTCCCTCAGCTACACCCTCAGTGGCGATAACGCAGAGAGCGCCTCGGTGACCTACGATGGCCCGGTCGAATTAACTCATGATGCAGAGGCGCAAACGATTACGGGAGAGGCTTTGTTGGCCGGCACCTACGAAGTAAAAGTGACCGCCTCTGAGGGGAGCGCCTCGGCAGAGGACGAAGTTTCTCTCTACATCGATGCTAATTTTGGGGGCCGCTACGGGGGTGGAGGTGAGAGTGAGTTCTCTCTGACTATGGGCCGGAGTCAGGTCACCGAGACTGACGAAAACAATTATGTACTGACCCGATCGGGGACGCTTTTCTGGCACGCGCAGGAAACTGACGAGACGGAATTTGTCAACCTGCTGTGTGTTGCAGATGTGTTGGTGAGTGGTACCGAGGCCTCAGGGTCCGGCCTGTGTAAAGAGCTGGTTGATGGGCAGCTGCAAGTTAGCACCGTGACCGACTTGTTGGTGACCTATAAAGAAACGGGTGCATTGGGGCTAACCTATTCTTATGAGCAGACAGGTGACACTTTCGATGTCGATTTTGCAGTGGCGGGTGAGGCTTATGTGTCGCCTGACCTCGATCTATCAGGCGTCTACCGGTCATCACTGATTGAGAATTTAGACTATTTGAGTGTGGCGCAAAGTGCGATCACGGGTGACAGCTACGATCTTGATATCCCCCGATGTGGCGTCACGGCGACATTGTCTCCCTACGACACCGACTTCATTACCGCGACTGAAGGTGATGGCTCAATCATCCCCGCAGAGGGCATAGCGATTGATAACTGTGACTTAACTGATCAGGACGGCTATGCCGTTTCTGTAGGAGAGGCAACAGGTTCTGGCCAAACGGGTCTTTTGCTGATACTACAGAGTGGCATCAGTGACAGTGTCATCCGATTTGATCTGTATGCGCGCCGGGGCAGTGAGTACGACGACCCACTCAGCAAGCTCCGCTATGTCCGGGTGTGTTATCAGGGTTTGCCTACATCACAGGCTGAGATCTATGATGTCACGGAGGCAGATTGTGAGGCACTGTCTGGGGGATAAAGCGCGCTATGAAGCTCTTCGGTTTGTTTGGTAAGTCATCGAATGACGACAAAGACACCGTCACTGAGGAGTCGGCGACACCGGTTTCTTCTGAAGAGCACATTGCACCCCCAGAGGAGCCCTCCTCGCAATCTCAGGAAGCAGTGGACAGGGGGGGCACCATGAGTGACGTGATCAAGGCTGTGACAGATCAGTTTGCGCTGATCAACGCTGACAGCGACGCGGATTTAAGAGCGGTAGGGGCGGCGCTGTGTCAAATTCCTGAGGGGATGTCGCCGCTGTCAGACGGTTTTGCTTCCTTTCGCCACGAAGTGCTGCACGCCATCCTGATGACGGGTGATGAGGCAGGTATGGCAGATCGCGCGGTGGTTTTAAATAATTGTCTCGCGGCGATCGAGGATACACCGGATCTCGCCGAACAAAGCATTTCGTTGCGCATTATCGCTGAGGAATTGCGAGATACCATGCTGTCGGCGCATCGGGAGGTTCCAGGGCAAGGCGGTATCGCTGAGCCGGCGGCCGCACTTTCTGCGGACGAGGTGACACCCGAGTGGAATGAGCCCAGCAACCAAGAGGGGGTATTAACGACCGAACCTGATCCGGCAAAGGCGCCTTTCGTTGCGGCGAGCATCGAAGACGAGGAGCCGCAGGAAGGGCCGGCAGCTGATGCCCCCGCTTTTGAAGTCATTGACGGCGCGCGGGCTGCAGCGGAGCCTCTTGAGGCCGTCTCGCCCGAGTCAGCGTCGTTTGCGGCCGACGCGTCTGATGAGGCCGCCTTGTTACAAGAGCCGTCACCACAGGATGAGGCGTCAACAGCGCCTATAACGCCCAAGCAGCAGCTGATAGGCACGATCGCCCATGCGGATCAGTTGATTGGATCGGTTAGTGTGGCCCGACAGGGCGTTCAGGATGAACGTGCCAGTAATCCTTCCGAGCACTTTGGTGAGTACGGCGATGACATGAGCGAATTTGTCGGGGCGCTCGGCAATGTGACATCGAGCTGCTTGCAGGCACTGGATACGTGTTTTGGCCGAGAATTAGAAACACTCAAGCATTATCGCGATGTATGTGCCGAGCTTGAGTTGGGTGCCACGCGACTGGCCGATTCCCGACGCTGTATTACCTTTATTGATGCCGGTCTTCGTGGCGAACCGTGTGACGATGATTTATCGGGTACCGAAAACCAGTGGTTGGGCTCACTCACTACTCAGCTGGCTGACGTCAGTGCACAGCAAAGTACCATCTCGCTAGAAAAGGGAGAGCAAATCAAAGGTCAGATTGCAGAGATTCAACTGGAAGCAGATCAAGCCAGTGAGCTCATAAAAAAGCTGGGTTCCGAAACACTGGAACCGCCTGCAACGGTGCTCCAGTCACTTACCAGTAACGACTTTGCATCGGAAGAATCGGATGCGGACCTCGATTACGAGGACTCAATTGATCAGTATATCGAGTGGATGAAGAAGCAGAGAGAGGCCATCAGAGATCAACGCCGTCGCATTGAAGAATTGGACCAAAAAATGGCGGAAGCAGAGAGAGCGGCCGACCGACAGTATTCCGGCAGATTAGAGCCTATCCAGCGGCGAAAAGAAGAGCTGACTCGTAATTTGGAAGATGCCCTGCTAAGTGCGAGCAAGGATGCGGAAGAAACCGAAACCCGTCTCAATGCGCTGACACAGGATGCTTCTACGCTGATTAGTGAATATGAGATGGCGGTTGATAAGCGGGCTTCATTTGCCGCGAACGTCGAGGATGCCATGGCGAGCGCAATGATTCGATTGGGCAACGTCCTCGATGAGGCCAATATGGCCTCATCGGCAGAGGGGAGCGTCTCATCATGAGCTTTATCAGTGAAAGAGTGCGAGTGAGTGTGGCCATAAAGGCGGCTGTGTTACTGGCCCTTGGGGCTTGCGCCCAAAAAGAACCGACCGAGGCGCAGCGCAAGCAATGTTTTGATCGCTATATCAGAGAACACCAAGCCGAATACCCGGTGGAGACCCTAAAAAAGACGGCGGCACTCAAATGTTACTCCTGAACACTTCACCGAAAGAACTGGGGTTAGAACTGTTAAGAGTTCTTTTTGTTGGTGTGGTGATTGGCATACTTGGCGGTCTCGCCGCGAACCTGTTTGTTTTGGGCGTGGGCGCTATCGATGGGGTGATTCGGCAGCAGATGGCGGGTCAAAGTGTGCTGAGTTCGGGCCTCATTCGCTGGGCTGCACTCATTGTCGGCGCCTTCTGCATTTATGGTCTTAAGCAAGCCTTCAAAATGGACCGCTGGCACGGGCCTGCGGACGCCATTCTGGGTGCCCATCGCCCGGATGCAGCCTTCCCTGCGCGACAGGGGTTTATCTCAACAACGGCGGCGTTTATTTCAGCCAGTGCTGGTGCGTCGGTAGGGCAGTATGGGCCAGTGCTGCATTTTGGCGCGTCGGTCGGGGCACAAGTGCGGGCCTTGTTTCCCACGCGGCTGACGCCTGATATTTACGTCGCGTGCGGGGTGGCGGCTGCGATTTCCGCGGGTTTTGGCGCACCCATTGCGGCGGTAGTGTTGGTATCGGAAGCCATACTCAGGCACTTTGCCATTCGTGCCGTGGCGCCCATTACTGTCTCGGCAATCGTGGCAACAGCTGTGACTCCCCTCTTTTTTGACCGCGTATCGCCCTATTCGGTTTCAGCGGTGGGTACGGACTGGGGATTGTTGCCGATAGTGCTTGGACTGGGCGCCTGTGCTGCCCTTCTGGCTATTGTCTTTATGCGATCACTACTCATGACCGCAGCCTGGGCCAAGGCGCGAAATAATGACCTCGCCATGGTCCTTCTTGCGGCAACCCTGATGGCCATCATAGGCATGTTGGTGCCGGAGGCGGTGGGATTGGGTACGCAATCGGTTAATGACCTGCTCGCCGGCGAAAAAATGATGGGTGAGGCGGTTCTCATGCTACTGGCCAAGCTTGCCGCGACTGTGGTGTGTATTGGCTTGGGCCTGGTGGGCGGTGTTTTTTCACCGGCGCTGTTTTTGGGTGCGTCCCTGGGTTACCTGGCAGGCTTTATTGCTGTTGGTCTTGGGTACGATCCATCGGCCGTCGTTATGCTGACGGTTGTTGGGATGGCGGCGGTGGCGGGGTCCGTCATTGGTGCGCCGATCGGCGTGGTACTGATTGTTTTTGAATTTACCCGTAGCTACGAGTTTGCAGTAGCGGCCATACTCGCCGTATCGATGTCGTCGTTTATATCAACCCGTTTGTTTTGTTATTCCTTTTTTGACCGGCAACTCATCATGCGCGGCTTTGACCTACGTCAGGGAAGAGAGTTTCTGTCACTTAAGGATATCTCGGTATCAGAGCTTGAAGTCGAGGTCATTACACCGGTCAGCGAAGCTGCTACCGGAGAGGAAATGGTGGCGCACCTCCGGGCGTCGAACAGAACGGAGGCTTACGTGGTGGATACCGAGGGCAAGCTGATAGGGGTGGTGCCTATCCTTACTGCTCTCGCCGAAAATAATAGTGCCGCTTCCTCTCTGATTAATGCCGATTATTTGGTTCTCAAACTCAATGATGATCTGCAGCAAGCGCTTAGCGTTGCGCGCCAATTCGTTGGTGAGGCCATACCGGTGATTGATGATTCTGGTGCCTTGGTTGGTTGTATCAGTGAGGGCTCAATTTTGGGCGGCACGCTGGATCGCCAGGAAGAGGTCAAAGGTCGTGAGCGTAATTAGGCGAGGCATTTTGCTCTGTGCGGCTTTTTGGTTGCCACTGTTGGGTGTTGCCGATAACCGGGAAGACCAGCTCCGCGCAGGGATCGCTGCCATGGATCGTCAGCATTACGCTACCGCGATGCGCGCGTGGTACGACCTAGCATCGGCGGGAGATCCTCAGGCTCAGCACAATATTGGCTACCTCTATGAGGAAGGTTTAGGGGTCACCCAGCAATATGATGTTGCCATGGACTGGTATCGACGCGCCGCCGAGGGTGGGCTTTCGGAGGCGAATCACAATCTGGGCATGATGTATGTCGAGGGTCGCGGCGCTGCAAAGAGTTGGGCCCAGGGTCTGATTCACTTTCGCAAGGCTGCTGCTGAAGGTCTCATCGAAAGCCGGTACATGATTGCGCTCAGTTATTTTGAGGGAGAAGGGCAGATTCGTAACCGGAAATTGGCATTCGAGGGTTTTAGGGAAACAGCGATAGAAGGCTATGCAGATAGCCAGTACATGTTGTCTTTCATGCTATTGGATGGGACCGATGTGAAGCGCCGCTCCGGCCAGGCCTATGTCTGGGCATCACTTGGTTTGATGCAGGGACAACAGCAAGCCCAGGAAATCCGAGATGCCGCATCGATGCGGATTGATGAGCTGGAAACGAGTGACGCGCTCTTTGTACTCTCTCAGTGCGAAGCTGCCGGTGTTAAAGGGTGCTTGCCTGCTCTGGACTCTTTGCGCTAACGCTTTCCATTAGACAAAAAAAAGCGCCGGTCCGGCGCTTTTTTTTGTCTCCCATTTACCGCTGACTTTGGTCGTTAAATGGTCTCGAATCAGTCTTTCTTTACCTATCAGACCGCCATCAACTGTCGCGGCTTGGACAAATCCATGTTTTGCCATGCCTCAGAAATAGGCTCAAGCAAGCTCTTCACTTCCGTGACGTTATCTGGCGCAATGTCAATATTCACGTTCGCTGCGAATAGCTTGCGGATTGAGTAGCCGTAGAGCTCCCCCAAGTTCACTGCAATCTCTCCGCCACGCTCATAATCCAAGCTACCTTGCAGGCCGGCGAGAATACGACACGCTTTTGTTAGATATTCTCGGACCTGATCCTTGTTGCCATGGTGGTGGTGTACCTCTACCCCGGCCAGTGCGCCAATCAGTGCTTTGAACAGCAACGTAATCAGCTCATGTTTATCGGCTGATGCAACGGCGGATTCGATATCAATTCGCTTATATGCGGCGGCGGCTCTTACACGAGTCATGGCTTACCTCAGGTGGCTGTTTCATTGCGATACTCTAAATATCGGCAGAAATGAGGCGAACTTTACTATCTGGGCCACAACCCGATATAACGGTAACTCTCTGTTTTATATATTAAATCCTAAAATATGGCGTTTTTTCTCTGGTTTTTTCAGTTATTTTTGTGAAGATAGAGCAGGCGTTGGCACCACGGTTGAAAGGTCTGCTATGCAACAGACGGTAAAAAAGCACTTGCGCCGCCAAGCAATGGTTTTGCTGGCCTGTTTGTTACCTCAAAACGACGCACTTTCAGCCAGCACTGTGCTCGCCCCAAAGACCAATACCGGCTTGCAAAACATCCAGATGAAGGAGGTGCAGTGTAACGATCAGGGGTTTTGGTCTTTCGATATCGTGAACAACGCCTTTGTAGGTGCCCATGTTGAGTACTTTTTTTGGCTGGAGGATAGCGATGCCGACGCGATTCAGAGTGATGCTGGGCAGGTTAGGCTTGCACCCAAGAGTCGCGACACCGTAGAACTGGTTTTTTCGTGTGAATTACCTTTTACCGAATTAAGGCAACGTTTCCAGTGGGCCCCCACGGGATTCACCCGACAGTAACCAGAACAAAACCAGGGTCGGTACCTCTGCGTAAAGCCGGTACACTGTTGCTTCGGCGATAGGGAGTTGCCCAAATGGAGAGGCTTATCATTGGTATCAGCGGCGCATCTGGAGTGCAGTATGGTGTGCGCGCGCTGGAACTCCTCCAATCACTTCCAATCGAGACACACCTGGTTATGAGCAAATCGGCAGAGCTGACCGTGCATCATGAGATCGATCGTTCAGCGGAGGAGATCCGCGCGCTCGCCAGTGAGTGGCACTCTGTGCGAAATGTGGGTGCCTCAATTGCCAGTGGCTCATTTAAGACATTGGGCATGTTGGTGGCGCCTTGCTCCATCAGGACCATGGGTGAGATTGCCTCTGGCGTCACCTCGTCACTCCTGACGCGAGCAGCCGATGTGGCACTAAAAGAGCGGCGTCGTGTGGTACTGATGGTCAGAGAGACGCCGCTGCATATGGGCCATTTGAGAAATATGGTAGCAGTGACGGAAATGGGCGCCATTGTTGCGCCGCCGGTGCCAGCTTTTTATGCCAAACCTGAATCACTTGAGGCGGTAGTCACGCAAAGTGTCGCCCGAGCACTGGATCTTTTTGATCTGGCCTTGCCGGAGACCCATCGCTGGACGGAGTCTTGATCCCTTGCTTATCACGATGGCGTCAGCAATCGCTGGCATGGTTGGTATTTTTTGTCATCGTAGTCGACCTGATTGGCTTTGGTATTGTGATTCCAATACTGCCTTTTTTGTCGCCGCACTTAGGTGGTGGCACCGACGACGTTGCTTTTATTTTGGTCAGTTACAGCATCGCGGCTGCGCTGGTGGCACCGCTTTGGGGAAGATTATCGGACCGATTGGGACGGCGCCTTATTCTTTTTATCTGTCTCCTTGGCGGAGCGGCGTCCCACTTCCTACTTGCAGCGTCGAATGAGCTGTGGATGGTATATCTGTCTCGCGCCGTCGCCGGGGCGATGGCAGGTAGCTTGCCGGTGGCCACCGCACTGATTGCCGATGCAAGCACCGCTGATCAGCGTTCCCGCGCAATGGGCTTGATTGGACGGGCTTTCGGTATAGGCCTGGTTTTGGGCCCCGTGATTGGGGGTGTTTTGGCGCGGAGCGAGACTGACTTTGCCTTGCCTTGTATTGTCGCGGGAGTGTTGTCAGCGAGCGCAGCATTTTTGGCGCTTTTGTTATTGCCTAAGCCGGCTTCAACCGCCGCTCCTCGGGAGAGCGAGCTAACCGCAAATGTTTCTGACGCGGCCCCCTCAATGCGCACGATGCTGGGTCACTCTGGTGTGCTCCTGTTTGTCGGCCAGTTTGCGCTCCATACTTGTGCGGTAAGCGCCTCTGTTTACCTATTTCCTTTGTGGGTGTCCATGGGATTGGGGTGGACCGCCCACGAAGTCGGTTTATTTTTCGGTTTGGTAGGCATCGTGATGATTGTGACACAGGGTAATTTTCTGGGTCGCATGACTGACCGATTTGGCAACATGTGGGTCCTGCGTGCGGCCGCGATCGTCTTTAGCCTCTCCTTACTCTTATCAGCGCTCGCGTCCGGAGCACTCGCTATGGGCGTACTGGGGTTGCTGACTTTTTCGGCTGCGACACTATGCCTGCCGGTACTCAATACCATTGCCAGTCATGTCGTACCCCCGCCATGGCGAGGGCAGTTCTTCGGCGTAACCGCATCATCAGCATCTTTTGGTCGAGTCGGTGGTCCGTTGATTGCGGCAACGTTGCTGACCTACGGTGACTTTGGTCTGGCATGGTTTGGTACCAGTACCCTTGTGATGCTGGTCGTGGCTTGGGCCGTGCTAAAGGGCAGCAACCCTGTGAGTGATCTGCAATTAGAAGAGAAGCCTTCCCCTAATCCAGTCGGAAGTGGCTTATGAAGCCAAAATGTGTCGTCGCCTTGGGGTTGCCGGATGACATCATTGAACGGCTGGCGACACGCTATGACGTAGCAGCATGGACTGGCTCTGACGCGATGAGCCAGCAGCAGCTATCTGACGCGCTGGCGGGAGCGGAGAGTTTGCTGTGCGCACTTTCCACGCCTGTTACTGCCACGATCATCGATCAAGCAACTGAGCTCAAGGTCATCTCTACCATATCGGTAGGCGTCGATCATATCGATATGCCGGCTGCGACACGGCGCGGTATCCCTGTGGGTCATACCCCCGGGGTGCTGATAGACAGTACCGCTGACTTGGCAGTGGCACTGATGTTGGCCTCGACCAGGCGGATTGCTGAGGCTGATCAATGGGTGAGAGAAGGTCAATGGACTCAGGGATGGCAGTCTGATTTGCTTCTGGGAACTGATATCAGTCAAGCGACAGTTGGCTTGGTGGGATTGGGGCCTATAGGCGAAGCGGTTGCTAAGCGGTTGAAGGGATTTGGCTGCAAATTGATAGGATGGAATCGCACCTCCAGGGTGATCGAGGACGTTGAGCCCATGGCGTTGGATCAGGTATTTGAGCAGGCCGATGTTGTCTCGTTGCATACGGCCTTAACGAAAGAGACCCGACACATTGCTAGCCGAGAGAGGCTTGCTCTTATGCGAACTGGCGCAACATTGATTAACACTGGGCGAGGGCTTTTGGTCGATGAACAAGCGTTGATAGATGAACTGGGTTCGGGACGTCTCAGGGCAGGACTCGATGTTTTTAGGGAAGAGCCTTTACCGGCCCACCACCCTTTTTTAGCGATGAAAAATGTCTTGCTCTTGCCACACGTAGGCAGCGCAACCCTGTCGACGCGCAGCGCCATGTTGCATCGAGCGCTTGAAAATCTGAATGCAGGTATGAGTGACCTGCCATTGGCCTGGTGCGCCAATCCTGAGATTTATCACGGTGAGTCTAAAGTTTAGGGGCGTCGGGTAGGACGCGGAGTGCTTTGGCAACACCGGGTTCAATTTTGCGTCGCACCTTTGCGAGATCAGGCTGGTTGCGATTCTCTACCACCTGGCTGACGGTTGCCGACCACACTGGGGCCAAGTTTTTCCCGTCCTCAAATACCAGTAACAAACTGGCAATTTCCCGTGGACCCGCGAGTGCCTGCGCATTAGCGGCCTCGGCTGGATCGACTCCCCGATTAATGACAGCACTGGTGGTGTTAAATTCAGTAGCGGTAGGGTCTACACCCGCCTCCAGAGTTGCTTTAAACGCATAGCTGATAACAAAGTCGCCGTCAGATTCCACGCTACGATAACCTTTTTTGTCGAGTTCCTGTGAAACCACTTCGCGGACGATCGTGGACAACCGGTAGAGTTCATCCATTGACCCTGATATGCCCGATGGGAGTGCCGCCCGCCAGCTATATGACTGGTATTGTTCAGCGCTGAATCGACCGGGAGGCTGAGACTCGACCTGTACTGAACTGCAGCTTGTCAGCGTCAAGGTCAAAGATAACAGGCCACTGACGGCGTATCTGTTCCATCCTTTCATTGTCGCTCCACTCCTACATGACTTCTCAGGGGAACCATACCAGTTTCACAATCATCACTGCGATGGCAAAGACGACAACTTTGCGGATCAATCGCTCGCCGCCGGCTAGCGTAAGTCGAGCACCCAGCCAGCCACCTGCAGCATTACCGACAGCCATAATGGCACCAACCCACCAAAGTAATTCTAACTGACTGCCGAAGACCATCAGGGCAGCAAGGGTATACACCAAAATGATGAAGACTTTATAAATGTTAGCCGTCACCAGGTCCAGCCCCAGCACTCTGTTGAGAATCGGTAACAGCACAAACCCCATCCCGATCTGAATAAAACCGCCCCAGAAGCCGGCGAGCACCATCAGTATGTGACCCCAAATCAGTCGGCGTCGGGAAAGATCGTTGGCGGCGGTCGCTGGGCTCGCACTTGTACCATTCAACATCATCACCAATACCATACCCATAACGCCCGCAAGCACGATATTGAAGGTCTCCACGGGTATCTTTACGCCGGCGATAGCGCCAATAACGGCGCCAGGTATTGCGCACAGAGAGAGAGAAAAAATCATCCCGCTTTGCGGTAAGCCGTGCCGCATATAGGTAGCGCAGGCACTGATATTTTGCACCACGATGGGGAGCCGATTGGTGCCATTGGCGATGTGCCCCGGCACCCCCAGGAATATCATGACCGGTACCGTAATAACCGAGCCACCCCCCGCGATGACATTGATTGCGCCCCCAGCCAGGCCTGCCAAAATGAGCGCTGCCACTTTCCATACTTCCAAGTCCATCGTTCAGGACCGAGGTGTTCGCATGGTCACAAATTCCTCAGCGGCGGTAGGGTGAATCCCGATGGTGCGGTCAAAGTCAGCTTTGGTAGCACCCATTTTCATCGCGATAGCCAGACCCTGACAGATTTCGCCAGCGTCGGTACCTACCATATGAGCTCCCAGCACCCGATCGGTATCGGTATCGATCACCAGTTTCATCAAGCTGCGATCCTCGCAACCACTGACAGTGTGTTTAAGGGGCCGAAAGCTTGACTCGTAAATGGTGACTGAATGGCCGTTCGCCAAGGCGGCCTCCTCGGTCAGACCCACTGTGCCAATAGGAGGCTGGCTGAAAACTGCGGTGGCGATATGGTCATATTCCATGGACCTAGGTTGATGACCAAATTGCGTTTCCGCGAAGGCCATGGCCTCGGCAATCGCTACCGGAGTGAGTTCGGGGCCTCCCGTCATATCACCCAGTGCATAGATGGACGGCTCATGGGTTTGGAACTGAAGATTAACAGCGACGTAACCTTCAGGCGTGCATTGCACTGCGGTATTTTCCAGGCCGAGGTGTTCAATCAGTGGTTTTCGTCCGGTTGCGCACAGCACTGTGTCGAACACCTCCTCACCATCGCTCAGGTGTGCTGCGATCCCCCCTGCTGGGTGGGGCTCCAGCGCCATTACGTGATGGTTGAGCCGGAGATCGATTCCCTTTTTACGCATCTCGTCAGCGAGAAACCGACGGATATCTTGGTCGAAACCTTTGAGAAAGAGGTCGCTTCGATAGCTTTGCAAGACTGACGCCCCAAGACCCTCGAAAATACCCGCAAACTCGGTGGCAATGTAGCCACCGCCGACGATCAAAATGCGACGGGGAAACCGCTCCAGACTGAATACTTCGTTTGAGCTGATAGCGAGCTCTTTGCCCTTTATGTTGGGCAGCACAGGCCAGGTTCCGGTCGCTAACAAAATCTTTTCAGCGCGAATGATGCGCTCGCCAACGGCGACTTCCTGAGGCCCCTTGAGGGTGCCGTGACCCCGGATAATGTCTACCCCGGGCGCTTCCAGCAGGCGCTCGTAAATGGCATTAAGACGAGCGATTTCCTGTGACGCGTTGTCGCGTAGTGTCGGCCAATCAAAGGGAATCTCGCCCGGGTTCCATCCAAAACCTTTTGCCGCTTTCCATGCCTCACCGAATTCGCTTGCGTAGACAAACAGCTTTTTTGGGATACAACCTACGTTGACACAGGTGCCCCCCAAAGCACGTTCCTCAATGACTGCTACCCGAGCACCAAATTCAGCACTTTTGCGCGCTGCCCGCACGCCCCCAGAGCCTGCCCCAATTACCAATAGGTCGTAGTCAAAAGCCATTTTCATCTCGTATGTGAATCATTTAGCGGCGGTGTGATCAGCCTGCATTTCTATTCGCTGAGCGTTGGCTTAGAGTGCCGGACTTCGGAATCATCCGCAGCAGGAAATGAATATGCGTTGTTGTCAGCCGACCGTAAGGATACACCTATTACTTCTTGCGGGGCTCTACAGCTCCTTCGTGAGCGGAGTTGCTTTTGCATTGTCAGATCAGTTGAATTCGGAAGTACAGCTGCCGACAGCGCGAATCGTACTACTCGACGATTCTATTATCTTTGGTGACGTTACAGATATTTCTGAGGGAACCGTTCATGTTTCGACATTGTGGATGGGCGAGATCATGATCCCCTTAGCGTCCATATCTACGCTTGAATCAGAGAAAGAAATAGAATTACTCACCACAGATGATCGCAGGTTGTCGCTCTCGCAATTGCAGCTTGTCGAAGGCGAGGTGGTGTTGGAGGGCGAGAACAATCTCTCGGTACAAAAACTGAGCATGTCTAATCCGGAGTCCTGGGAAGCCGGACAGGGTTACCACCTGATAGGCCGAGCCAGTACGGCGTTTGTTTATAACAGGGGCAATACTGATACCGATGAGCTCAACGCTGATTTGGAGATGACGCTCGAGAGTCGCCGTGATCGCTTTACTGTGCGAGGCGACCTGGAGGACACCAGCTCCAATATCAACACGATCACCGAAAATGGCGACACGCTCCGCAGCAATCAGACCACCGCGGATAATTGGCAGTTCACAGGTAAATACGACTATTACCTCGCTGATCCCAGAAATTATGTGGGCGTTAACCTAGGCTTGACTGCTGACCAATTTGCCGACGTGAATCAGCGATACTTCGTGGGCCCTTATTATGGAAGAAAGCTATTTACCCGAGATGACCTCAAGTTGGATGCGGAATTGGGTATTTCATACGTCGATACCGATTTTATTGTTGCGGAAGATAGCGATTACTTTGGCGCCAATATCAACTTCACGGGGGAGACGTCTTTCCTGGATGGGTCACTCACGCTCTACTTGCGCCAAGTCAGTATCGTGAATCTTTCCAGCATGAGTAAATCGATCTTTCGCACAACGGTTGGTTTGCGCTTCCCTCTTCTGCTGGGATTTGAAGCGGCAGCCGAGATGTCGTCCGATTACGATGGCGGCGCAGCAGAGGGCAAAAAAAAACACGACGACGCCTTGAAGCTCCGCGTTGGTTATCAATGGTAGCGGGCGCGACTTAATCAGAGATGGCAACCGTTGCGGAAAGTGATGTGGTGTTTCTGCCTCTGGGCGGATGCGGTGAGATTGGGATGAACTGCAATCTCTTTGGGCATCGCGACACTTGGCTAGCGGTCGATTGCGGCATTACGCTTGAGCAACAGCCGGGTGCTCTTCGGCCAGCGGTGCAAATGCCGGATCTGCAATTCGTTAGCTCGCGCAGAGAGCAGCTGGTCGGCCTTATTGTGACGCATGCTCACGAAGATCACTTGGGGGCGTTACCGTATTTATGGGAAACACTGGGATGCCCGGTGTATGCGACACCTTTTGCTGCTGCGGTGCTGCGACATAAGACACGTAACCGGGGTGGTGTATTCCCATCCCCTCTTATTGAAATCGAGCCGGGCAGTACTCTTTCCATAGGCCCATTTTCGTTGCAGTGGATTCCGATTACCCATTCGACGCCCGAAACCTGTGCCCTGGCGATCCGCACACCAGACTCCTGTATTGTCCACACTGCTGACTGGAAAATAGATGATGAGCCGGTGGTCGGCACTGCGTGGTCTGCACGGCGCTTCGAGGCGCTGGGGAAGGAGGGCGTAGATGCGGTGATTTGCGACTCCACCAACGCGTTGCGCGCTGGGCGATCTCCCTCAGAGGGTGCGGTGGCACGGGAGCTCGGGAAGGTTATTGAGGGCTGTCAGGGCAGAGTGGTGGTGGGTTGTTTCTCCAGCAATATCGCTAGAATCCAGACACTGTCGAGTATCGCTGCCAAAAACAAACGGTATTTCGCCATATTGGGCCGTTCCGCCTCGGGCATGGCGCGCTGTGCACAGCAGGTGGGTTTGTTGGGGCGCCAGTTTCAGCCCATCCATCCTGAGCATTTGGGCTATTTACCTCCCTCTGAAGTGTTGGCCGTGGCTACGGGGAGCCAGGGAGAGTGGGGTGCCGCACTTTATCGACTCATGATGCAAACACATCCTGACCTCAGTTTGGACGCCGGTGACACCGTCATCCTGTCCTCCAAAACCATCCCCGGTAACGAGCAGTCGTTGAAGCAGTTGGTACAAGGTTTGCGTGCCAAAGGCATAGAGGTGATCGAAGCGGAGGAGAGTCAGGCACCGTTGCATGCATCGGGCCATCCCTGCCAGGACGAATTACGTGATCTATATCAGATATTGAAGCCAGCGCTGGTGATACCCGTGCATGGGGAGTCCATTCACATGAAGGAAAACGCACGCCTTGCCAAAGAGGCGGGCGCTATGGCGACTTTTACTGGTGAAAATGGCGACCTGTTTTATCTGAGCCCTACTCCGGGTGTGCGCCGACGGTTTGCGCCGGTGGGCCGGTTGCAGTGGTGTGAGGACACGTCGCGCCTTATTAGCGTGACCTGAGCATTTATCCCAAATTCAGTCGATGCCAGAGGCCTTTCTAGCTGCTGCTCGCTCGGCATCCGCGATGTTGATCCATCGATACGTCAAATAATATTTGAAGATATTGCTGACATATTGGACCGTCTCCCGGCCAACTTGCTCTGCGACGATCACCTCAACATTGTCGAACCATAGATTGGGGTCATAGCCTCTTTCTTCTGCTTCTCTCCGCAACCGACGAATCCGCCCAGGACCGGCGTTGTAGGCCGCCAAAGAAATCAGCGCGCCATTGAGTTCATCTATTTCGGGGCCGCTGAAATATCTTGATTTCAAAAAGGCCATATATTTGGCGCCTGCCTCGATGTTGGGCTCAACCTCTTCAATATTGGGTATGGCCACATTTCTGTCTTTTGCTGTGCTGGGGAGTAGCTGCATCACACCCACCGCACCGACATGGCTGCGGACACTCTGATCGAGTCGTGATTCCTGAAAGCCTTGTGCCGCCAGTAATGTGGGGTCGATACCATAGTCAGCACCATATTTTAAAAAGTAGGAGGACAGCGCTCGATATCGACTGAGCTCTTCAGCGCCAATGGCATTCTCGGCCCAATCAAAATCACGGATATAGCGGTTGCGGATGACGTTGCCGAATAACGTTCCCTCTCGATTGTCTTTCACAAAAGTGTTGAGGAACTGGAGTAGCTTTGGATTGCTCGGTCGCACCGCCCATGCCAGCCGTCCCCCCGAGCGCAACACCAGATCGTTACGTACAACGGTGCGGGTAAATACTTCCCGCCACATCTGCGGCTTGTAATCATCAACAATCGCCCATGGAAGTAGACCCGCATCGACCATCTCGATGAGGTCTTCATCTTCTAGCGACTCGTCCATCGCCTCAATACGGACCGGTGCCCTGTCCTGTTGTAGCAATCGGTCATTGAGCGCTCTAATGCTTTCTGCATAACTGCTGGATAACCGCACATGCACTGTTTTCCCGGCAAGACTTTCAAGTGTCTCAAGAGGCGGTGCGCTCGGCCCGGTGACCAGAATTTCCTTGAGTGGCTTACTGACTGGAGAAGTGAAAGCAGACTCTGATTTACGGAGCTCGGTGATGGTTGTGCCCGCCATCACAATGTCGCCGTATCCCGCCTTTAAAGCCGAGAAAAGCTGATCTCTGGCAACTGGGATAACGGCGACTTGCACTGTCAGGAGGCCGGTTTTGTAGGCCTGGTTGACGACTTTCTGCAGTTTTTGCGCATATTCTTGAACGATGCCCTGTGGGCCATCTTCTAGAAAATAGCGACCTGGACCATAAACTGTGAGGATCCTGATCACCCGGCGATCCACCATCTTATCGAGGTCATTCACATGCGGCATCACCCCAAAACGTTTCAGGCCTTGATCAACGCGCGGGGCTAATTGCTGAAGTGTGGCATCAGGCTGAGATTCACTCTCGGCCACCGCCACTGCGGGGTCCTCCGCTACCGACGCATTGGTAATGCTGGCGGCCCAACCAGAGGCCGCGTCCTCGGGGCCACTTTTCGCGCCACAGGCCATCAGCAGCGTTGCCAGTAGCGCCGGCGTCAGACGACGAGTCACGGTGCAGGAAAAGTGCTTGAGAGTATGAGGCGGCGCTGTCATGTGTAATTTTTCAAAGATCTACCCGATGCATAAGATATTGAGGATTGCTACCGTCCGGACTTGTCAGATTAGACGGCAATCCAGCACTAACTTACCAAAATGCCGTCCCGACTGCATGTGCTGGTGTGCTTCCAGCACTTTCTGGAGAGGGTAGCTAGCGTCGACTATTGGCGTGATAGTGCCGTTGATGATTGCCGGCCAAATGTGCTCTCGGATTGACTGGAAACAGCGTGCGCGCTCGGCTGTCTCGAGCCGTCGCAACGTGCTGCCGGTCAGGGTGAGGCGCTTCATGAACACCGTGGCAAGATTGATCTCGCTCTGCATTCCGCGCATAACGCCAATACACACAATGCGGCCGTCCTGCGCAGCCAGATCCAGATTGGTCTGCATGAGGTCACCACCTGCAATATCCAGAATGACATCGATATTGCCGGCATAACCTGCCTCACTGAATTGCCCCAGAAGATCGGGCTCCCTGTGATTGGCTACATACTGGGCCCCGAGTTTTGCCGCCGCCGCGCAGCGGGTTGAGGATCCGGCTGTGGACAGCGCGATAGCGCCCATAGTGCGCGCCATTTGGATGCCAATGGAACCGATACCGCTACTACCCCCATGGATAAGTACGGTTTCTCCTGAGGCCAGGCGACCTCGCTCGAATACGTTGTACCAAACGGTCAATAGCGCCTCCGGCAGAGCGGCACCCTGCTCGGTCGCCATTGAGTCGGGTAAGGGTAGACAGTGATCCGCTCGCGCAATGGCCAGCGACGCATACCCACCCCCATGCGTTAAAGCGCATATTCGATCCCCAACAGCGAAGTCACTCACATTTTTGCCGAGCGCTGCCACGGTTCCTGACACTTCCAGACCAGGGACAGGCGAGGCGTCCTCCGGAGGTGGATACAGTCCCATGCGCTGCAGCAAGTCGGCGCGATTGATGCCAGCGTGATGCACGGAAATGATGACGTCATCGTCCCCGGGCGCCCCCACTGTATCGTCGACCACCTCGGCACTCTCGGGCGTGGTGAATTCAATGTATCGTCTTTCCATCATCAGCGTTCATCCTGTTGGCGCGTTCCGCTCGGCGACAGCGGCGCAATGAATTGGTCTTTGCGTCATTCGTTTGGAGAGGAGGCTGTCGTCCACGGTGCTCAACCGATAGACTACCCGATAAGCCTTTCCAAGGGAGTCCCTTGATGCTCAGATCCATGCCTGTGCGAAGATTTAAGCGGGGTTTCAAATTAACCCTTGCCAAGCTATTGGTGGGAAGCAAGGCCAGTGGGGTGCACCTCTCCTACGTTGGGCGCGGGGCCTCAGAAGATCTGTGTCGGCGTATTGCGGATATCGGGCACACAGATATATTGGTGGTCACAGACAAGGCGCTAAAAGAGCTGGGTCTGGCGGAGCGGGCGCTGTCTGGGCTGACTGAAACCGGCGTGAATCTGCATTGGTATGCAGGGGTGGATCCTGACCCTACCTTTACCCATGTCAATGAGGGTAGCGAGGTGCTGCGGGCCGCGGGATGCACTGCGATTGTGGCTGTGGGAGGGGGTTCCTCGATGGATGCAGCAAAGGTCATTGCCTGTACCCGCTCTAGCGATGAATCACCCGAAAACTGGGTGGGTTTAAATAAAGTGCCCGACGACGTGCTGCCGATCTATGCGATACCCACGACTTCCGGAACTGGCAGTGAGGCCACAATGGGAGCGGTCATCAAGGATCCGATCGCCAAGATGAAGCACATTATTGTTGCCGAGAGCCTCTTGCCTCAGGCGGTTGCATTGGATCCCGATCTGCTGACCGGGCTACCCACTGCCGTTACTGCTGCCACGGGAATCGATGCGTTGACTCACGGTATTGAGGCATATATCTGCGTGTGGGATCGCGGCACTCGCAAGGAAAATGCCCGCCTTGCGATTCAGGGCGTTTTCCATTGGTTGCCTCAAGCGATAGCGGAGCCCGAAAATATGGAGGCGCGATTGGGTATGTCCTTGGCGGCTTACCATGCCGGAATCGCTATCAATCAGGTAGGTGTGGGTAATGTGCATGCCATCGCCCATCAGCTGGGTGCCCGATACGGTATTCCCCATGGGCAGGCCAATGCGCTGGCCTTACCCCATGTGTTGAAAGCGTGTATCGCAGAGGCCGAGACTGCACTGGCGGAGCTGGCGGTTGTCACCGGCGTGTCGGATGCCTCGTCGCCCGCGGCCAGGGCCCAGGCATTTGTCGATGCCGTGACCGATCTGATCGCTAAAGTGGGTATTCAAGAAACCGACGCCCGCATTCAGCCCGCCGACTGGACTGTATTGGCTCATGCTGCCATGGATGAGAGTGATGGATACTTCTCACCACGATTGCTGACGAAGCCAGAAATGATGGATATTCTTGAGCGGATCAGCGCCGACTGATATCCGCAATCCAGTCACGCGCGATAGACATCACGCGCTGATGCGCTTCGGTGGGTCCCTCTGAGCAGGGGAAACCATGTGCTTCGTGATCAAAGTGTTCGTGGTGTACCCGGACGCCGGCACTTTTTAAGCGTTGTGCGAGTCGTTTCCCATCGTCGCGGAGTGGGTCTTTTTCAGCGGTGATCAGGAGTGATCTCGGAAAGCCCTTCAGTGATGTGCGTTTATCCGGGAACATAATCTCAATTGCGGGGTCCGCCGGAGCCAGCCCGTTGAGATAAGTGTCGGTGAACCAGCGCATAATGGATGTTGTCAGCGGGCCGCTTTTGGCGTGTTCTACGTAGGAGCGAAGTTCAGCGTGATAGTGCTGGGTCGCCGGGTAGATCATAAGACAGCCGCGCAGTCGAGGTTCGTCGGGCATGCGGGCAGCGGTAGCAAAGGTCAGATTGCCACCTGCACTGTCGCCCGCTAGGACCACTTCGCCATTATTGGGTGGTAGTGCGTTGAGGTGATCAATAATCCACTGCGCCGCCGTCATCGCATCGTCGTGGGCAGCCGGAAACGGGTGCTCTGGCGCCAGCCGATACTCAATGGCCATCACAGTGGATTGGGTGGCGTGAGCGAGGGCCATGCAGAAGGGGTGGTGGGTATCCAGGTCACCGATGGTCCAGCCCCCACCATGAAAATAAACAATGAGTGGACGGCTAGGAAGGCCGTGATACATCCTTGCACTGAACGTGAGATCGCCCAGCGGCAATTGAATCGAGCCGACTTGCACGTCCGGGAGAGGGTGTGTCTCCCAAGCTTGCCGGTTCATTCGACGGTATTGCCAACGGAAAGCGAGGGTTATGAATTTGTTGAACAGTGCTTTCACAAACTTTATTCAGCGGCTATGTAGCGCGCCGCCGGATCCGATTGATAAGTGTAGCGGCCATCGTTATCTAGGTGCCGCTGAATATTCCCTCGATGCCAAAGGTAGTTCAGATGCGAGACGGTCTCGCCTGTTGCCATCTGGATTTCATTGTCCCTGATAGCGCGACCAAAAAGACATTCAAAACACTCTGGCAAAAGCTTGGGCGTCATCAGTAGATCATAGAGCTTGGCCAGTGCGAGCCGGTGACTATCAATAATTTGGTTCAGCCGAACCCTGACACCGGTAAAGGGCGATTGGTGAGCGGGCAGCACCAATAAATCTTCGGGCAGCATATCCAGTAGCCGAGTGCTAGAGGCCAACCACGATTCCAAGGGGTTGCCATCGGGCTCTGTGGGAAATACCGATACGTTAGGGGTAATGCGAGGCAGGATCTGGTCTCCTGCAATCACCAATTGCAGCGCCGGGCAGTACAAGCAGGCGTGCTCTGGTGAATGACCCTGACCGACAACAATCTGCCAGTATCGACCGCCTATCGACAGGGTTTGTCGGTCACTTAATCGTTGGTAGTCATGAGGCAAGGGCGTCGCGAATTGACCAAAGCTGCCAAAGCGTTCGCGATAGTTTTCCAGCTGTTCGGTGGAAAAACCGGCGCGGTGATAAAAAGAAATGGCGGGCGGCGGAGCCTGCTCGCCGGTGTAACTCATAATTAGGCTGGCCGTCAGAAACTCGACTTGGGTCATGTAGAGATCACATCCGAAGCGCTCACACAGCCAGCCCGCCAGACCAATATGGTCGGGGTGCATGTGAGTACAGATCACGCGCTTGACTGGCTTAGCCGCCATAAAGCCAATGAACAGACTTTCCCAGCGCTCCTTAGCTGAATCCAGATTCAAGCAGGTATCCACAATGGTCCAGCCGTCACCATCCTCAAGCAGCCACAAATTAATGTGATTCAACGGGCCTGGCATCTCAAAACGCAGCCACCACACGCCAGGTGCGACCTCAAACGGTGTTTCTCCGGGGTGGTCTAGCCTTCCCCAAGGGTAGGTCAGGCCTCGATACGCTTCATTAACAAGTTCCAGAGTCATACAACCTCTCTACGTGGTAGCAGAAGTGTGCGCGCCACGGACCGCGCTGTCTACCGACTGCCGGAACGCGCCATTGGCGTCTCTCCCTTTGGGGTTACTGACAGCCCCATCCCCCAATGTGATACTGATCACATTCGCTGATGCGGCAGAAGGTAATCCGTCAGGGGACGGCGTCGCACAGCATCACAGGAGAATGCATGATGACCGCGACGCTCGATACGCAAGCCCTTAAAAAGTTAGATCAGGCCCACCACCTTCATCCTTTTACCGATTTTGAGGACTACGCCCAGCATGGTGGGCGAATTGTCAGCCGTGCTGAGCACGTCTATATCTACGATTCAGACGGTAATAAAATCCAGGACGGAATGTCCGGGCTGTGGTGTTGCAATCTCGGTTATAGCCAGGAGCGGATCAAGCATGCGGTGGCGGAGCAGCTGGCCCAGCTCCCTTTCTACAACAATTTCTTCAGGTGCTCGAACCAGCCAGCGGCTGAGCTGGCGGCAAGGCTCTGTCAGGTCACACCAGAGCGTTTCCAGCATGTTTTCTTTACCAATTCGGGGTCTGAGGCTAACGACACTCAAATTAAGTTGGTTCATCGTTACTTCGACCTGCTGGGTAAGCCCGACAAGAGATTGATCATCAGTCGCCACAACGCCTACCACGGAAGCACTATTGCGGCCTCGTCGCTTGGCGGCATGTCTGCTATGCATAAGCAAACGATGGGTCTCGATTATGTTCATCACATCCAGCAGCCGCATTGGTTTGAAGAGGGCGGCGATCTTGATCCCGACGCATTCGGTATTGCCGCCGCGCGTGAACTCGAGAAAAAAATCGATGAGCTGGGTGAAGATCGTGTCGCCGCCTTTATCGCCGAGCCAGTGCAGGGAGCGG
>MDSV01148067.1_pt1 | contig 26589 bp, 8 predicted proteins | sample 810851 | NCBI WGS metagenome assembly MDSV01 (sample SAMN05326640, study PRJNA326480) | marine metagenome | isolation source: seawater | place: Atlantic Ocean: North East | collected 2012
CTCGCCGCCGGCCCGCCGCAGGACGCGCGCATGGACCGGCGGTTGCGCTTCTTCTTCTTATTGCGCGTGGTCGCGGTGAGTGTCGCGGCGGCGAAGAGCAGCGGCAGCGAACCCTCCCGCGGGAAGGGCGAAGCGCGTTCAAAGGCGGAGGCTGGTCCGACTCCGCCGGTCGCCTCGGCGAGCGATCCCGAACCGGTGCGCCGCATCCCGCCCGGCCGGAACCGCGCAGCTTTCGGCGCGGGCTTGTGGTGCACGGGAATGAGGCGCGGCACGAGGTGGTCCCTCGGGCCGCGCACCGCGCCGCGCTGGTCCTCCTCGTAGTAGTAGTAGTCGGCGTTCCCGCCGCGCACGCCCACCCCGAGCGCGCCGTGCTCGCCGCGGCCGCAGCCCCACAGCTGGCCGCCGGCGGTGACGAGGAGCGTGTGGTGGCCGCCCGCGGCGAGGGTCACAACGGGCTCGTCGATGTCCTGCAGCGACTCCACGAGGCACGGCCACGGCACGCCCGTCTCCCAGCCCGCGGCGACGGCAAACGCCACGTCGCCGAGCCCGAGCTGGCCGTGGCGGCAGGCGCCCCAGGACCACACCAAGCCATCCTCGGTGAGGCAGACCGAGTGCGCGCCCCCCGCGACGGCGTGCGTCACGCGCATGCCCCGCATCGCGTCGAGGCGGCGCAGGGGCCCGGCGTCGTGGAAGTGCCCGTGGCCGAGCTGACCGTGGCGCCCGCGGCCGCACGTCCACAGACCGCCCGTCTCGGACACCACCACCGTGTGGTTGGCGCCCGCCGCCACCTGCGCCACCTTCACCGCCGCCATGCTTGCCACGGCGCGCGGCGCGTCAACCTCGATGGGCGTCCAGCCGCCGTGCCCGAGCTCGCCCGAGCTGGCGAGCCCCCAGGTGAGCAGCACACCGTCGGGGCTGAGCGCGGCGCAGTGCGACGCGCCGCAGCGCACCGTCTCCAGCGCGGAGGGGTCGGCGAGGCCGGCCACGCCCGCCAGCGACACGACGTTCGGGCGAGCCGCGTCGTCGTAGCCCCCTTGCCCGAGCTGGCCGTGGAACCCGCGGCCGAACGTGTACAGCGCGCGCCCGCGCGGCTGCGACGCGGCGACGCGCTCGCGCTCGCGGGACGCGGCCGACGGCGAGACAGGCGGCAGCGGCCCCCACGCGTAGCGCGAAGCGCTCGTTTCGGCGAGCTCATCGGTGTCGTCGACGGAAACGCCATCCGAAAGCCGGAGAAAGTCCTCGTCGCCGACGCCGCGGCGCAACGCGAAGTCCCGCGCCGCCGTGCGCCGGCGCGCCGGCGGCGAGAGCGCCCTGGGGAACGTCCCCGGGACACCAAGCACGGCGGTGTGGAAGGCGCCGAGGTCCAGCCCGGCGGCGGTCCGGAGCGCGACGTCTGCCCGCTCCACGAACAGGAGCGCTTTCGCGCTGTTGGTCTCCTCGCCGAGAACGACGCCGTCCGCGCGGGGGTGCGCGTCGAGGCGCTTCTTTGCGACGCGCTCCACCATCCTCGTCTGGGTGAAGAACTTGCTCACGCACGCCATCGCGCCGAGCTCGCGCGGGCCGCACCGGAACAGCACCTCCTCCAGCATCTCCAGGGGCAAAGCACCGAGCGCGCCGCACTCGGGTGCTGACGAGCGTCGTCGTTTGTGTTTTTTGGAGCTCACCGTGTCCGCGCCGACGCGTTCGGCGGCGGCGCCGTTGGTCTTCACAGACGGCTCAGTCGGCAAAAAACCGCCCGCACGCTTGGAAACGGTCGCGAACGAAATCTTGCGCTTGCCCTTGGCGTCGGGCAAGGGGCTGAGACAGACGTGCAGGCACCCGGCGGCGGTGTTTTCCGTCTTTTCGGTTTCGGCGCCGCGCGTCGCGGCGTCGTCGAAAGCTTGTTTTTCTGTGGCGTTTTCGTTTGGGAACGTTTCGACGAATCCGTTCGCGGCGCGGCGCGAACGATCACGCGCGTGACAGGCACGTGGGACACACGGACGAGCGGTCAGATACGCGCGATGACGCGTCGACAGTCGCGTCGCCCGTCGCGAGTTCGCGCCGAGCACCGAAAGGGGGGGTCCGTCGCGGCGCGCGCGCGGCGGCGCGCGAGGAAAACCAACCGAACGCGAAAGGAACGAATGGTTCCCCCGATCGACGTGGGAAACGAGAGGGCGTTCGCGTTGCGTCGAGACCGAACGGGCGACGGGAGGGGTCCGCGAGCGGCGGTGGAGACCCGACGCACCGTCTTCTGCGCCGGCATCCGCGCCCTTGCGCTTGTGCCTGAGCGGATAGCGGTGCTGCGGCGATCCCATCGTGCTCTGCAGCAGCGAGCCGCGGTCGGTGTCGCGTCGGCTCGCGGTCATCTGCCCTGAGCCGTTTGCGTCGCCGAAAGCCTCTTTAACGGCAAAAAGCGACCGGAAGATTGACGAGCGGCTGGTCTGCGCGATGAAGGAAATCGGGGGAGGTGAGCGACGCGCTCGCGTGTCCACGACGCGGTGGATGATCTGAGGGATCGTGGCGCGCTCGCGTCGCTCAAGCGCGCGCGCTCGGCGCGCGCGACGTACCTTCCGTTGCGGAAACTCAAATCCTCGAGTTCCCCTTTTGCTCGTCGCGACCTCGCGACTCGCCTCTCCCCCACGGACGCGCTCGACCTACGAGCGCGGTTTCCCAATGTACAGTCTCGGTTCGTCCGCGAACCCCTTACACCCAAGCGCACCCCCCTAACGGAAGCGACAACCCGACACGCGTGGCCACGCGCGCTGCCTAAACTGGCCATGAGAAGGCCAGCCGTTCTCGTTTCAAAGAACTTTGCCTCGGACCCGTCGTGGCTTTTTCGGGACGCCTCTTTTTTTCGGGAAACGCCCGAATTTCCCCTCTTTTCCGGCGTTTACGAAACGCGCAAACAGTTCCCAAAATACGAGAACCCGACGCGAAAAAAGAAAGTCACCTGTGAAGAGTCTAAGTTTGGTGTTGGTGACGCGCTGGAGAGGCGCGTCTCCTTCCTCTCGTCGGCATTCTCGCGGTGCGGCGTCGTGCTTTCGCGTCCGCGCACCTCTTGCGCCCGATCCGGGCCTCTGGCGCTCGCCGAAGACCGGCGGTCGTCCGAGAGCGCGCAATGCCGCGACGGAACAAACGCAAGCACAAGGGCGCCGAGCCCGGAACGCTCGGCGCTGGTGGCGGAAAGGGCGGCCCCGGCGAGAACTGGGGCGGCGAGCACATGCGGCAGGCCCCGAGGCCTTTGATCGCGGTGACTCCCGACCGGACGCTCATCGCCGTCGCGTTCGGCACGGAGGTTCGCGTGTACGACACCGAGACCGGCGCGCTCGCGACGCTCGCGTCGGTGTGCGCCTTCGATGCGGCGGCGGCGGCGGCTCGGGAGGATGGCGCGGACGCTCCGGACGCCTCCCGGTGGCACACGGACGCGATCCGCGCGCTGAGCTTCGACAGCACGGGCGCGTCAATGTGTACCGCGGGGGACGACAAGCTCGCGCGCGTGTGGCGGGTGGAGAAGTCCCCCGACGAGCCGACCGCGGGCACGGCGCGGGGCGCCCCCGAATCGAAAAAGCCGAGTGCGTCGCTCGTGTGCGTGCGGTGCGCTCGGTTGCCCAAAAAGGCGTGCGCGGCGGCGTTCGCCGCCGGCGGCGCCGTCGCGGCGTTCGCGGATAAGTTCGGGGACGTGCACGCTCTGCCGGTTACGGCGCGAACGGAGAAGGCGCGATCGGAAAACGCGCGCACGGAAGACGCGACGAACGCGCGCGGACCGACGGACGCGCAAGCTTCACTCGAGTCGGACGAGGCGACGTACCTGTTCGGCCACTGCTGTTCCATCATCACGGACGCGTGCGCGTGCGACGAGACGCGCTTGCTCGCCACCGCCGACCGCGACTTCAAGATCCGCGTCGCGAGGCTCCCGGAGGATACGACAGCGATATTCGACCGCGCGATCGGGGTCCCCGAGATTCAGAGCTTCTGCCACGGCCACGCCGCGTTCGTCGCGTGCGTCGCGCCGGTGCCGGGGCGAGCCCAGATCGTCAGCGGCGGCGGCGACGGCGCGGCGAGGCTGTGGCGCTGCGAGGACGGCGCGCCGCTCGGCGCGGCGACGCTCGCGCCGCCGAGGACAAAAAAGGCGAGCGGCGACGACGATTTCGACCAACCCGGGCCCGAACGAGACGACACGCGCGATGAATCATCGAAACGCGCGATGATCGTCACCGGCGAGGCGCCGCGCGAGTCCGTCGACGCGCCCGCGGTGACGGCGATGGTCGCCGCGCGGAGCGGCGCGGCGTACGCCGCCGTGGAGAACCGCCCCGGCGAACTCGCCGAGCTCCGCGTGGCGAGCGAGGCGACGGACGGAACCGTGGACGCCTTGACGCTCGTGGGGTGGCACCCTATATTTCCCGACGACTGCCAGGCTGCGCCCACGGGTCTGCACTACGACGAGACGCGCGGCGAGCTCATCGGCGTGTACGAGAAGACGCGCGCGGACGGCGGCGCCGAGGCGGCTGTGTTCTTCGCCTTCGGAAAGACGGAGGCGCGCGAGCGCGCACGTATCTCGCGCGCGCTCGCCGTTCCCGGGATGGCGGAGGCCAAAGACCGCGGGGTCTCGCTCGGAGACGCCATGCGCAAGCGGGGCTACGACGCGCAGATGCGCGAGGAGCGCAAGAAGCAGCGCAAGGACTTCAAGAGCGGAGGCGCGTCTCTGAGCAACGCGTGACGCGAGTCTGTTTCGTTTTCATCCGTGTCGCGAAACTTTCTCGCCGCGGTGTCCGTTTTGTACGTATCCGTCGGCGTCAGATTAGAGTCAAAAGAAAGCCATCCGCGTGTCGCCGCGTCCCCCCGTGCTGTTTGTTTGGTCTCGATTTCGTGAAAATTGGACATTTTCCCGGAACGCGTTTAAACCGTGAACTGTCAGTTTTCCACGCGTCGGTCGTGGTTCGACCCTCGTGGCGTTGGCACGACACAACCACCAGCGCTCGTGCGTACGTTCAACGCCGCCCAGGCACCCTCGCGTCGTCGACGCGCCACGAGCGCCCGCGTCGCGCGCCTTCTTCGTCGGTTCGACGCGCGTCTCGGTCTCGCGCGGACCAGGACTCGGCTTGGTCTCGGACGGGCCGTCCGAAGAAAGATGAGCGTCGCCCCCAAGATGCTCACCGAGCGCCAGCAGCTGGCCATCGCGTTGCGCGAGTCCATGACCGCCGCGCCCGCGCGCGTCGACACGCCCGGCTCCGTGCCAAGATCAGCCGCGAACTCGCCCGCCGGCGACGAGGTACGCGCGCCCGATACGACCGTCGCCCCTCGGAGGGGAGGACGCGCGAGCCATTTTCAAAACGTGGTCAGACGCGGCTCTTTCCTGCGCACCCGTGAACACCCTCCTCTTCCTCTCGCACGCTTCGGGCTCGCGCGTCCATCGACGTGTCGACGACGACGACGCGCCTCGTCGCGTCGTATCTTTCTAGCTCGCGCCCTCGCGGGCGTCCCGGACGCCTCGGGCGCCCGCCAGGCGACCGTCGCGTCTCACCCACCGCGCGCGTTTCCTCGGCTGACCGCTCCCTCCGACCCACCGTCTCGTGCCCGTCCGCGACGTCCGCTTCGCGCGTTCCGCCGCGACTTTTTCGCTCCTTTTTCGCGCGCGGCAGTCGGAGCCGCACGCGCGCGCGCGCAAGCTGAGCCGCGTGGAGCGCGAGCTCGCGTCGCTCGCGCCCTGGGCGTGGGATCCACTGGTGGGGAAGCACGCGCCCGGGAACGCGATGATGCGTGACTTCACCGAAGTGGCGGCGGACAAGGTGGTCACCACCAACACGAACACCTACGACGCGTTTCGGTTCGCCGCCGCCGCGCCCGACGAGGAGACGAGCGAAGCGTCAAAGGAAGAGCGCGCGGGGCCGGCTTCCGTCGCGAGCCGAAAACCCGCGAAAACCCGCGCGGTCGGTCGCTCGCCTCTCTCGCGGACGCCCGCGACGGCCCCCCCGGACGCGCCGGCGCCCTCCACGGCGCCGCGTCTCTCCCCCGCCGACGTCGTCGACGCGACGCCGCTCGGGCCGGTGGCGGGCTCGGCCGGCGCGCGCGCGCGATCGTCGCGCGGCGCCGAGAAGCGAACCGGCGGCGCCGAGAAGCGCGAGCGGGAGGACAAGAGCGGAACAAAACCCGTGGGTCCGCCGGCGAAAGCGCGCGGCAAAAGCGCCGCGGTCCGCCGCGGCGGTGTCGGCGGCGCGGGGATGACGAAAAAGCGCGCGGGCGACGCGAGCGCCTCCGCCGCGGAGGCGCCACTCCAAGGCGTCACGGACGTTTCAGTCGGCGAGGACACCGTCTCGTCCCCCGCCCGCCGCGCGAAAAAGTCCAAGCCCCGGAGCGCCGCGACGCGAGCGCCTCGCTTCGCGGTGGGGAAGAACCTGGTGGACGCGCTGGAGCGCGCCGTGGAGCCCGCGGAGCGCGCGGCGACGTTCGCGCCGGGCAAGGAGAACGCGCCGCCCGCGGCGGGCACTAACGGCGAGGCGCCGGCTTCGGCGCCGGGGCCCGGCGCTGGCGGACGCGGAGCGGGTACGCGCACCGAGCCGCCGCTGGCGGACCTGGGCGAGGCGCGGCGGCACCGCGAGGCGGCGCTCCTGGCGGTGGCCGCCGCCGAGGCGGACGCGGAGGCGGCCGCGTCCGCCCCCGCGATGACGCCGTCGCAGCGGCTCCTGCGGGCGTACTACGATCTGACCGGCGTCCGAACGCCGGCGGCGGCGCCGCCGCCGCCGCCCGCCGCGCCGCCGCGCCCGGTGTGCGTCACCGTCGGCCCGTTCCCGGGTGCGTTCGAGCCATCGTCGCTCGACGCGTACGAGCGCTTGCCCGCGCGCGTCGTGCCGCTCACCGCGTGCGTTGCGCGCGCCTGCGACTACCTGGGGCGGCGCGACGCAGAGGAGGCGAGGCGCGCGCGCGCGCGCCGAGGCGCCGACGCGTGAACGCGCGGTGACGCGCGGAGACGAAGGCGCGTTTCTTTCGGCGCGCGGCGAACGCGATCGAGTCACGCGTGAAGATCTAATTTTGTGTCGCATCGATGACATCACTCACTCACGCACACACGCGCGACGTTTGTCGGCGATCTCTCCGCGGCGATTTCTCGACGGGCGCCGAGAAGCGACCGCGCCTCTACAGGAACGCGCCGCTGCTCTGTGCCGCCGCGGGGTCGCGCCCTCCGTTCGTCGTCGTCGTCACGCGCGGGACGAACGACGGCGAAAACCCGAACGGCGCGTTCATCGTTCGAGACGTGCTTGTATACGTCGTCGTGTGAAGACCGGCGCCCCGGTCGCCCCCCCATTCGGAACGAACCCCCGACGAGACCGCCGAGACTTTTCGGCGTTCGGACCCGCCGACGCGCCGCAGCGCGTCGAGCGCCAACTCGCCGCCCCCCACCACTTCCACGCCCTTCACGGCGTCGCGCGGGATGATACACACGCGGTCGCGATCTTGAGAGCTCGCATTGGTGGGACCCGCGTCGCCTGCGCTTTCGCGTCCCCGGATCAGCGGCGGTCGCGGCTGTCGAGGCGAACGGGAGCGAGGAAAATTAGGCTGTGTGAGTTTTCGTTTTCGGCGACGACGAAGCGAGAGCGGCGAGCGCGCCGAAAAAGATGAAAACGTCCTCGCGAGCCGCCATGACTGCCAGAACGGCGGCGGCGCGAATCGTCGGATTCTCTTGGGCACCCGAACGTTTCCACCGAGGTCGTGGTGTTTCGTCTCGCGCGAGACAGGTGGGGTCGACGCGCGCGCCGGGTCGACGTACCTTACGCAACGCGACAGTGCCTTCCCGGTCGACGTCGTTCACTGTGCCCTGCCTGGTGGACGCGTCCCCGAGGGTGATGACAACCTCTTGCCCGAGCAAGGACTGGGGAAGTCGGGGAGCGAACCGTCAGAAACGATCGGAAAACGCGTTCGCGCGCGTTCAATCTATCTACCGCGCGTCGGCGGGAGGGGATCGCGGGAACGCGGCGGAGACGCCGCGCGTGGGGAAGGGATGACCGCGGAATTCGAGACGCGCGTGACGCACCTCGAGATACGCCGTGTTCAGCCCCGAAAGCGGCTGTTGGTGAGGAGAGCGCTGAGGGAGGCGCGCGGGAGTCGGGAGGGCGCGGGTCAGATGTCGGACGGCCGAGTCTCAAAAGCGTCGAACGAGAAAAAACAACGCGCGCGTGCGCGCCGGAAACGCGCGCGCGTACGAGTTTCGGCGGACGAAACGACGCATCGTCTTCCTCGCGCGCACCTCGCGCATCTCCATCATCGCCATCGCGTCTATCGAGGCTTGTCCTTGCGTTACCCACGCGTTCTGGCCTCCCATCGTCCGTTCGCGACGGACGCCTTCGCCAGTTGTAAACTAAAAAGTCGAACGAACGACGCCGCCGCTTCCCGGATGGCCCGCCGCCGCGTGCGACGCGTCCGCGACCGATCGATCCGCGCACTTAGCCGAAGATCCGATCAAGATGGACTCCCGGACCGCCCCGTGCGGTTTTCCAGGCGATCCCCGCGTCACCCGAGCCGCACGCGCGCAATGACCGGCGCCAGCGCGAGGCGGCGGGTCTCTGTCCAGTGTTCGGACAAGATTTTTTTCCATATCCGGCAGGAACGCCTAGTCAGCGCGGGTCGGTGATGAGATGCCGCCCACCATAAAAAGCTCCTACGAAAGAAACGCAAAGTCGGCTCTTTTTTTGTGACTGAGTGACCTGCGAGCTCAGCCGCGCAAATTTTCCTGCACTCGGCACGCGAGTTTGATCACCTTCCGGAAAAGCGGCCGACGAACGCTTGAACGGGTCGATTTGTGATCACCACATCCCTAAACCTGATGAGAACCTTGTCCGCGACGTGTGCGTCGCCACTGTCTCGCGCGTGCGCGCACGCAGACCGATCCGCTCTCGCGTCGATCGCGTGACGCTTGCGGACAACGCCATGGTCCAGACCAGAGGCGCGTTGCGCCAGAGCGAGGGCCTTCCCCGGAAGGTTCCCACTTACGCCAAGACCGGCGGCAGGAAAGAGCTGACGACGAAGGAGGGCCACTGGTCCGGCGCCAAGAAGGGAGGCGCGCGCGGGGACTCGTTCCTCGCGAACGCGGGCTCGACGCTGTTCGTGCTGGCCATCATCCTCACCACGCCGTTCATCGCGGTCATAGTGTGGCACACGTTCGTGAACCTGGACGGCTCCCTGAGCGCCATCGTCGTCGCGTTTCGAAAGAAGGGCCTCGCTCTGATCCCCGAGATTTGGCCGAGCACGTCGCCGCGCGCCTGGCAGCTCCTCGGCGCGTACGCGCTGTTCGAGGCGGTTCTGCAGGTGTACCTTCCCGGCAAGCCGTTCAAGGCGACGATGACCGCCAACGGCAACGTCCCCGTGTACAAGGCGAACGGCGTGCAATCGCTCGTCGTCACCGTCGTCGCGTTTTTCGCGTGCTGGCACTTCGGTCTGACGTCGCCGAAGGAGATCTACGACTTGTTCGGCGAGATGTTGGCGGGCATGGCCGTCTTCTCCGTCTTCTTCTGCGTGTTCCTGCAGATCAAAGGCCACGTCGCGCCCACGGACGAGGATTCCGGGTCTTGCGGCAACCACATCTACGACTTCTGGTGGGGCATGGAGCTGTACCCCAAGCTCGGCCCGCTCAACGTCAAGCAGTTCACCAACTGCCGGTTCGGGATGATGGCGTGGGCGATTTTGCCCATCATCTTCGCGTGTTACCAGTACGAGCGCGACGGGTTCCTCGCCGACTCCGTCGCCGTCACCCTTCTTCTGATGTCCGTGTATAACTTCAAGTTTTTCCTGTGGGAGACGGGGTACTTCAACTCCATGGACATCCAGCACGATCGCGCGGGGTACTACATCTGCTGGGGATGCCTGGTGTGGGTGCCCGCGGTGTACGCGTCGCCGGCGCTGTACATCGCCTCGGCGCAGCCGCCCGTGCGGCTCGGCCCCGAGCTCTCCGTCTTGATCGCGGTCCTCGGCTTGTTGTCCATCTGGGTCAACTACGACAGCGACCTGCAGCGCCAGGATTTCCGCGCCAGCAACGGCAAGAAGAAGGTCTGGGGGAAGAAGCCGCTGATGATCGAGGCGGAGTACAAGGTGCTCAAGAACGACGCTTGGGTGACGAAGAAGTCGCTCCTGCTCGCGTCGGGGTGGTGGGGGATCGCCAGGCACTTCCACTACCTCCCCGAGATCACCGCGTCGTTCTTCTGGACCGCACCCGCGCTGTTCGACAAGCTCCCGCCGTACCTGTACGTGGTGTTCCTCACGATTCTGCTCATCGACCGCTCGATGCGCGATGACCTGCGGTGCTCGCTCAAGTACGGCAAGCACTGGAAGAAGTACTGCGAGCTCGTGCCGTACAAAATCGTGCCCGGGATCTTTTAACCCGCGACGCGGCGACGCGAGGGTCGCGTGACGAGGGAACGCGGTCGTGTGGAGAACAGATATACACATCTTTTTCTCGCGCTACTCGTCTAGAGCGCCCGTCGCCGCTCGAGGGCTGCGAGCCTCAGCCTCGGCGACGCCCGTCGCCGAGGAAACGACGTCGTCGTCTCTCCGACGCCTCCGTCGCGATCCGCGCCACCGCCGTCTTCGCCCCTCTCACGCCTCGGGCGGCTTGAGCGCGTCGAACCGCGCCGCCACCTCGTCCCGCGCGGGGTTGGGGTTCCCCGCGACGCCTCGCGCCCCGATGTTCATGTCGCGCACCATTTCGCCGATTTCCGCGCTGTTCATGGAGTCCAGGAACCCGAGCGAGAGCTGCTTCTCCAGGCTCGGCCCGCGCTCGAGGATGGACGACACGAACGCGTCGGGCTTCTCCCCAGTCGCCGCGCCCGCCGCGGTCCCCGCCGCCGCCGCCGGGTCCTCGCCCTCGCCCATGAATCGCGCGCCGGGGTCCACGGCGGCGGCGTCGCCCGCGTTCGCCGCGAATGCGTCGAGCCAGCCCTCGTGGTCCGGCAACTGAATCGGCGCGCGCGGGTTGGGGGAGAGCGGGCCGAACATCTGGTGCGCGAGCGCGTCATCCGCCGGCGGCGCCACCTCCTCGATCTCCTGGAACCGGTCCGCCAGCGCCGCCGCGGACGCGTCGCCGGCCAGACGCGTCTCTCCCGCGCTTAATGCCACGCCGCCGCCGCCGGGGTTCGCGCCGCCGAACCCGAGCGACCCGAACGGGGCGGTGAGCGCGCTCCCGGCCACCCCGCGCGGCGGCGGCGGGTCCGCCGGAGGCAGGTACATCTGCCGCCGCTTCCGCGGCGCCGCGCCGGGCACCGTGCCCGTGGAGAGGCCCGGTATGTCCAACGCCGCGAATCCGTCGAAGGAGAGGTTTTCCAGCTTCCCCCCGCTCTCGCGCACCTGGTCCACGAAGTTCAGCATCGTGGTCTGGAACTGCTCCGTGCTCTGCAAGCGCGCGCCGAGCCGGCGGACCTCGTCCGCGGTGGCGCTCTGCTCCTCGCGCAGGCGCATCACCTCCTTCAGCAAGAGCAACCGGTCGCGCTTCAGCTGCTCAACCTCCGAAGTGACGCCTCCGTACGCGCCGAGCTCGAGCGACTGCGCGCCGTGGTCGGGCGTGCCGCCGCGCAGATGCGCGGACGCGGAACCGCGGTGGTCGTAGTGCTCGCGGTCGACGTGGCCGGCGCGGGATCGATCGCCGTTCGTCGCGACGTTCGAGTCTCGAGGGGCGTCTCGGGCGCCCGAGCCGGAGGCGCCGCGGCGGTCGTTTTTCTTCTGATTCGCACCCCCCGCGGCGTTTTTTTTGTTCCGCGGCGCGTCGTGCCTCTTGAGCGCGGTGAGCAGCTCGGGCCGCCCCTGCTCGAAGCCCTCGACGCCGAACTCGAAGCGGTCGCTGTGGCACTTGCGAAAGCCGTAGTTGTTCAGCTGCCGCACGAACGACGCGAAGTTGGAGTGCTTGAACGTGTTCGGCAACTGTTCCTTCTCCATCTGGTCGGGGTTCCACACCGTGAACGTCCGCCCGTCGGCGGTCCAAGACACGATGTGGTCCGTGGACGGGTCGGAGACCAGGTTCCAGGTTTTCCTGCGACACCGACACGTCGAAGCGACGAGGTGAGACGAACGCGCGGAACGGTCGGGGTCAGGCGAGGGGACGCGCGATCGGCGACGGCGCCGTGAAAGGTCCGCGGGCGGCGACGGATGAAAAAAAATCGCGACGCGCGGCGCCGGCAACGGAGCGTCGCGGCGTGGGAAGATGTTCCTTCCGAGGCGGCCCTCTCGTGTGGCGGGGCGGGCGACGCGCGACTGTCGCGCGGAGACGCGACGCGCTCGGGCCCGATCGTCCGCGTCGATCGCATCGACGCGCGCGCGCGGATACCGAGGAGAGGCGCGCGTCTCCGAGGACCCGGCGCGCGCGCGTTCGCGCCGCCGAGATCTCGCGCCTGAGCGATCCCACGTGTCGAAACACTTTTACTGGAGCGCGAGGGGAAAAAGCACGCGACGGGTTCGCGCGGCGGGGACGGGCGGGGACGCACCATAGGAACGGCGAGACGTTCACCGTGGAGAACGGGTTGGACCCCGCACTTCCGGGCTGCGCGCTGACGGTCTTGGTAACGGCCGCTTTCACGGCCACCATGGGGGCGGCGGGGTGGTTTGCGCTCTCTCTGTGCGTAGGATGAGTGAGAAGCGGAGGGCTGACGTCGTTGTGTTGTTGCAGAATGACACACGAGAAAACCGCCACGTGCCGAGCGCCAACGAACCCTCCTCGTCCACGGACCAAATCGTGCGCTTTTTTGTTGACTGTCTTCACCTGGCAATCGTCGCCGCGCGCCTGTCCCGTCCATGTTCGCCCTGGACCTCGTCGCCGCGCGCCCCGCGCGCGTCTCGACGCGATTGATGTCACACTCGAGAGCCGTGTCGCGTCGCGCCGGGATCGCCGCACGCGCCGAACGACGCTCGCACGCGCGAAATGGGGTCGCCGACACCTCCGACTCGCCAATGCGAGTCGGTCACCGCCCGAAGTCGAGACTCGCCGAGGACGCTTCGTCGGAGGCGAAGCCCTCGGCGACACAGACGACCGCGCGACTTCTCGCGTCGCTCGCGCTCGCGGGCGGCGCGCTCGCGCCCGTGGTCGCGTCCCCGCCGGCGCACGCCGCGTCCGCGTCCGCGACCGCCTCCAAGAAAACGCCCGTGAGGGGGAGCTTTGTCGAACACCTGAACCCGAACCTCGTGAAGTTGCCCGACCCGGTGGCGGAGCGCGTCGACGCCGCGATGTTGGGCGTGGGCCGGAACGTCCGCGCGTTCGCGAGCGGCGTCAAGAAACACGCCGAAGACCCTTGGTCGTTGGAGGACGTCTGGCTCATTCTCGTCATGCGCTGGGTGATCAAGAACGGACGCCGCGCGCTCTACGACGCCGCCGCCCCCGGCGACGCGGCGGAGGACGAGACGTCCCGTTTCGACGCGTCCGTCTTCGGGTGGGCGGAAGGCCCGCTCAAGGCCCTGAACGCGACCTGGATCGTGCTGTACGTACACGACAACGCGAGTCGGATGTTCATGGCCGACGCGGGCGCGGCGTACACCGGCGGAGGCTACCTCGGGTACTCGTTCGACATCGGCATGTACACGCTGTGCCTCGGCGTGGTGAGCGTGCTGGCGACGCTTCGGTGGCTCCCCGGCGCGTTGCGGCGGCGGTTCGGGATCGAGGAGGTTTCGCTTCAGACGGTGATCACGCGATTGGTGGTGATCGCCATCTCCGCCGTCTCCGTGCTTCGCGCCGGCCTGCTGTTCGGCGTCCCCGCGTCCTCCATCCTGGGCGTCTCCGGGGTGGGCGGGCTCACCTTCGGCCTCGCTGCGCGCGACATCTTGTCCAACGTCATGGGCGGCACGATGCTCGCCATCCTGCGCCCGTTCAAGGTGGGCGAGGAGATCTTCGTGACGCAGGGGAGCAACTTCCGCGGCAGCGACGACCCGACCGTCTCTGACTATCTGGTCAAAGAAATCGGGTGGTACCAAACCACGCTGGAGGCGAAAGACACGAAACCCACCATCGTTCCGAACGGGTACTTCCTCGGCGCCAACGTGATCAACGTGACGCGCTCGACGGCGCGCGTCTTGATTCTCGAGTTTCGCGTGCTGTATCGGGACCGCGAAGCCGTCCCCGGGATTTGCGAGGCGATCGAGGCGTACTTGCGGAACGACGCGACGTGCGACTCGACCGCGTACCCGGTGCGCGTCAACCTGAGCGGCGCGCGCGCCGACCACTTGGCCATCGCCATCGAGTTCCACGTGCGCAAGCTGCCGCTCGACGAGCACCTGCGCGAGCGAGGAAGGCTCATCTTCGACATGCTCGCCATCGCGGAGGCGAGGACGACGGGCCCGGCGTACCCCACGGAGATTTCGCTCGAGACGAGCCTGACGAAGTACGCGGGAAAGTGAGCGAACGCGGGCGGTCGCGCGGAACGCGCGGTGCGCGGAAACGACCCGTCGCGATCGGGCGGGCGACGCGAGCTTTCGGGCGCGTCGCGAATGTATATTTATCATCATCGGGCGTTGTTTCCTTCGGCGTCTCAGCACTCCGCGCGCGCGCATGGACCCTCCGCCCCCCCGGAAGAGAGCCGGCGCGGACCCGAACCCGGGGTGGACCGCCGCGCCGTGGGCCGGCGTGCCGCACCCGAACCTCACCGCGAGCTCGGGAACGGCCGCGCGCGCGACCGCCACGCCGCCTCCGCTTCCGAGCCGCTCGGGCGCGTCCGAGACCACAGATGCGGGCGACCGCGCGACGGACGGCGCGTCGACGTCCGCCTCGCGCGCCGTGGCCGCCGCGCTCGAGCCCGTCGCATGGCACGCGTACTTCGACGAGAAGACGGACGTTTCCGTCGCTGTCGACGCGTTCGAGACGGACGTGTTCCGCGTCTACGCGCGACGCGGCGGCGAACGGAACCCGTCGAGAGGCGAGACTTTTGCGCGCCCGACGAAAGAAAAGGCTCCGGCAAAAAAACAAAAGGCTCCGACGACTGTCGCGCTCTTCGCGCACGGCTGCGCGTACACCGCCTTGAGCTGGGCCACGACGATCGAGCACCTCGCGACGCGGCTCGACGAGAGCGTGCTTCTCGTCGCGTTCGACGCGAGGGACCACGGCGAGTCGACAACGACGAAGCGCGCCTCGGAGGCGGAGGCGAAGAACGCGCGAAAGCCGCCGCCAACGCCGCCGCCGAACGTCTCGGCGGATCGAATGGCGTCGGACGTCGTCGCCGTCGCGCGCGCGGCGATTCGGCGCTTTCGCGTTCCCGCTTCTTCCAGTCATGACGCACCGAGTGAAACGGACGGCGGTCTCGAAGCACACGCTCCTACGCCGGTGAAGCTGTTTTTGGTCGGGCACAGTATGGGCGGCGCAGCCGCGGCGCGCGCCGCCGCGAAGCTCGGCGAAGAAAACGCCGATCGTTCCGTTCGCGCGCGCGAGTTCGATCTTCGCGGGTTGGTTTTGGTGGACGTCGCGACGACTTCCTTCGGGGGAAAAGGCTCGGCGACGCCGAGCGACGCGTCGCTTCGAGCGGCGACGGAGGCGTTTCTCGCGAAACGCCCGTCGTCTTTCGCGACCCCGAACGACGCCGTCGCGTGGTTCGTGCGGAGCGGCTGCACCACCAACCTCGAGTCCGCGCGGGTCTCCGCGCCGTCGCAGCTCCGACGCGAAGAAAAAGGTTCGGACGCGGCGCGAGAAGGAAACGAAAAAAGCGAATCGCAATGGACGTGGATCCTCGACGCGCGCGCCACGGCGCCGCACTGGCGCGGCTGGTTCGAAGGGCTCTCGCGGACGTTCCTGCGCGCGAAGTGCGCCAAGCTGCTGGTGCTCGCCGGCGCGGACCGGCTCGACGCGGAGCTGCAGATCGCGCAGATGCAGGGCAAGTTCCAGACCGTCGTCGTCCCCGGCGCGGGGCACGCCGTGCACGAGGACGAGCCGCGAAAGACGGCGGACGCCGTCGCGGGCTTCCTCGTGCGGTACGGCGGGACGCCGCGTCGCGACGGTTACGGTTTCGAGGGTACCTAGCTATTAGCGATTTGGTAGTGTGACACTTTCGCAGTTATCATGAGCGCACTAAAGTATTAATACTGTCCGTCGTAAACGACGCGATGCGACGCGAAATGTAGAGACGTCTCTGCGTTTCGCGTCTTCATCGGTACCGCGTCTCTCGCTCCGCGTCGCCGTCGTTCGGGACGTTCTCGGCGTCCCCCGCGCCCGCCACCACCGCCGAGAGCGAGAGCACGAACACCTGCGACTCGGTGAGGATGGTGGCTTCGCCGACGTACTCGCCCGGCCTCGACGCGCGGCACACCACCTTGAGCTGCGCGGCGAGCCCCGGGCTGACCATCCCCGGTTTGTGCTCGACGGCGAAAACGGAACCGGAGGGCTGCCGCACCGCGAACCGACCGAGGTCGGACGAGACGTTGGTCAGCGTCGCGCGGCGCTTCACGGCGACGCCGGGCAACACGCGGCCGAAGTGCACGTGCGCGGGCGAAAGCTCGAACTGCGCGGGCGCGAGACCTTGACTTTGACTTGCGCCGCGGCGGAAACGGTTCGTCGTCTCCCGTTTCTCCGCGGAGATGATCCCGCCGCTCGCTTCGGAAGCGACGCGCGCCGCCGCCTCTCGCGCGCGCTCCAGCCGCCGCGTCTCGGCGAGCGTCGCGGAAGTCGTCCGCAGACGGCGACGGGCGTTGCCCTCCACATCCTCGTGCGCGGCGTTTCGCGCGAACGGCGCTTTGGAGCGGTAGTACGACGCCGGCGCCGCCCGTCGCGAGCGAGGCTTCCCGGTGAAGTCCATCCGCGGTTCGGTTCGGAACGTGCGGTCGCCGCCGAAATCGAACGTCTCGTCTCGAGACGACGAAAACGAACTCTCGAGCGACGCGTCGTTCGCGGCGGACGAAAAAGCCACTTCGTCGTCCGAGACGCGCGCGACGGGCGGCGGTTCCGGGTCCGCAAGGCGCACCGACGGCGGCAGCGGACCCGACCGCGAGTGGCTCTCGCGCGGAGCCACCCGGCGGGGCGGTAACGTCCGCCGGTCCGAGTACAATTCGATGGGGTCGCGCGCGGTACTTTTCGCGAGTGGCTCCGTCGGCGAAGTCGCGCGCGCGAGCGTTTCCCGTCGCGTCTCCTCGACGGCGCGAAGCGCCTCGCGGCCTTCTTCGACGGAGAAGAACGGAACCGGCGGGAACGCCGGGCGCGGCCCTCGCGGCGGCGCGGGCGCCCCCCGGGGCGCCACCTTCGCCTGGCTGGCGAGCGTGTGGATCCCGAGGTCCAGCGCCTCCTCCGCGAACCGCCTCGCCTCCTCCGCCTCCGCGGCGAGCTCCTGCGCGCGCCGCGCCGCGTAGGCGGCTTCTTTGCTCCTCCGCGCGGCGACGACGCGGTCGGCGAGGTTCTGCTCCGCCACCAGAAACGCGTCCGAGCGCACGTCGCGAAGCAGGTACGACTCGGGCGCGGTTCGCGCTCCTTCCGAGGATGCGTTCGCTTCGTCGCGCAGCGCGCGGTCGATCGCGTCGTTCGCGTTCGCGGAGAGCGCGGGGTACTCCAGGACTTGTCGGAACACGAACGCCCGAGCGGGCGCGTCGTCCGCGTCGCGCTCGACGGCGAGAGTCTCGGTGTCGCGGCTCGGCGTGCCAACGGCAGCGATGCGCGGCACGAGCAGCGTCGCGGGCGCGGCCGGGAATTGCGGGACCGACGGCACGCGCATGCTGGGCACCGCGCGTGGCCCCTCGGCGCGCTTCACGGGGCGTCTCGGCGACGGTACGGGCACGTGCGTCGGCGCGGGGGGGGCGGGCGCCGGGCGCAGCGGCGTGAGGAACGTGTGGCTCACGACGCCCGAGCCGGCTTCCGGGCCTGCCACCGGCGCGGCGGCCACCGCGCAGGCGGCGTCGGCGAGGCGCTCGGCGCGGTACGCCTCGAAGGCGCGCTCGGAAAGCACCTCGAAGTACTCGTCCTGGTCGGGGTACGCGACGAACACGCGCGGCGGGACGAGCGGCGCGCGCACGGCGACGGGGTCCGGGACGCGCGGAGTCTCCGCCGCCGTCGTCGCGAGAGACGCCGTCGTGGCGGAGGAAGGCTCGGCGGCGACGGGGTCCGCGGCGTCGTCGCCCGCCGTCTGGTCCGTCGCGCCCGCGTCGTCGCCTTCTTCGACGTCGTCTTCCTTCGCGCCCTCTTCGCCGTCGCCCGCCTCGTCCCCCGCGCCAGCCCCTCCCGCCTCGCCCTCCTTGGGCTCGGGCGAAGGGGCGGGCGGGTCGAGCTCGGCGAACGCGCACGCCGCCCGGAACTCGTGCGCGCGCGCCAGGAACGCGTAGGCGGCGGGCGCGGCGGGGGCGGGATCGACGCGTTCTTCGCCCTCCGCGTCCGTGCCGACGAACGAACGCGACGCCGAGGGCCCGAGCGGAGTCTCGTCGCCTGTGTCCGACGCGATAAATCCTAACCCCGCTTCGTCCCGTCGCGCGGCTTCGTCCACGAACCGCACCGCCCCGCGTCCGAGGTCGAACACGAACGCGCCGTCGACGTCCGGGTCGCCCTCCGGCGCCGCCGCCGCGCGCAGCGCGCGCCGCGCGCGAGCCAGAGGCGACGCCTTGTCCCGGTCCGCGTCTTCGAGGCTAGCCGCCGCGTTTCCGGGCACGAACGCCACCAGCCCGGAGACGTCCGCGCAGATGGCGCCGAGCGAGCCTCCCGGGCCGAGCGCGACGCACGCCGCGCCGTCGGCGTCCGCCGCGAGGACGCTAAACCCGACATCCGCGGCGATTTCTTTCGTGACGGCGTCCGCGTGCGTCGCGGCGAAGCCCTCCTTCTCGACGCGCCACAGACACCCAGCCGGCACGTCGCGGCACACGCGCGTGCCGTCCGCGTGCACCACCAACGAACGGCGCGAGAGATTTCCGTTCGCGTTCGCGTCGGCGTCGGCGTCGGCGGAGGATGCGTCGGCGCCGCGCGGCTCCGGCGCCGCCGGGTGCTCCACCACCAAGGTCAGGTCCTCGCGGCTCGTCACCGAGGCGCGCGTCTCGGGGTCGATCACCGTCGCCGCGGACAGGGGTTCCACGAACGTCGCGGCCGGGACGACGAGCTCGCCGGCGCGCGGAGGAGGGGCTTCGTTCGTCTCGGTCGCGGTCTCGTCCGTCGCGGGCTCGTCCGCCTTCGCGGGCGGAGTCTGGTCGCCCTGCCCTTCGCCCGGTGTCTCCGGGTCGTCCGCCGGCGGCGGCGGTTCTTCGTACGCGTACGCGTCTCTCTGCGCCCAGCGGATCCCGCGCGCGTTCGTCCCGATCCAGGCGTCGTTCGCGCGATCGCGCCTCGCGACGTTCCCGTCCGCGAGCAGAACCTCGATCGATCCGTCTTTCGTGCGCCGCACCGTGGAGCCGTCGGCGAGCGTCGCGCGGCTCGTCTCGGCGTCGGCGTCGGCGTCGACGCGGCTCCGAAGCGACGCGGCGCGCGCACCCGCGGCGAGGGACGTCTCTTTGTCCGGGACGTCGACGCGAGACTGCATCACCACGCGCTCGGTGGTGACCGTGACGCACAGACCGAGATCGCTCGTGTACTGCACGTACACGGGCTTCTTCTTCGGGGGGTCCACCCGCTCCTCTTCGACGGAAACCGCCGTCGCGGAGAGCGCGGCGGCGGCTTCCGCTCCCTCCTCCGTCTCCGTCTCCCCGGGCGCCGAGTCTCCCTCCCCGGGCTCCTCCTCGGGGTCCTCCGCCGGCGGCGGCGCGGGCGGGTCTTCGGGCGCCCTGTCGACGACGATGGCCGCGCCCGGCTGGTCCGCGAGGGAAGCGACGAGGCGGTACCGAGCCCCCGTCGAGCCGTCGCCGGAACTGGGCGCGCGCCTGAGCCCGAGCCGCACGCCGGCGACGACGACGTCGACGCCTCCGTCTGGCGACGCCGTCACCGCCGCGCCGGGCGCGGACGGGTACATCCGCCGGGTCGCGCCCGCGCACGCCCGCGACGCTTCCTCTTCCACTGAGTACGCGACGGAGGCCATCGGCACGAGCGGAGCGCGCCTGCGTCTGGTCGCGCCAACGGCGTCGACGACCCACCGCCGACCGTCTTCGTCCGGAACGGAGGGAGGATCCTCCGGAGATACCCCTAAACGCGACTCGTCGCCGTCGCCGCCGTCGTCGCCGTCGTCGCCGTCTTCCGATCCGTCCCACGTCAAAAACGCCGCCGCCTCCTCCTCCTCCGCGGCGCGGCGCGCCTCCTCCGCCTTTTCCCGCTCCAACGCGTCGCTCGCCTCGCGCGCCTCGCGCGTCTCAGGGTCCAGCGCGGCCAAGTCGGAAGCCTCCGTCTCCAGGCGCCGCGCCTCTTCGTCGGCAGCGCGCCGCGCGCGCGCCTCCTCGCGCGCGCCGCGGCGCGCGCGCGATTCGAGTCGCTCCCGAAACTTGGCGGCGAAGACGCCGAAAAACTCGCACCACGACGCGGCTCTGTTTACGCGGTACGGCGCCGCGTCCATGCGCTCCTCGTGCGGCGCGGCGTGGCACGTCACGATGAGCGCGTCCTCCACCGCGTGGTAGTGTGTCGTGAGCGCGTTGGCGCCCGTAGAGGAAACGCACGTTCCGATCGCCGCCGAGTATGCCTCGCGAGTGAGCGGTTCCCAACGTCGGCGCGCGCTCGTCTCGTCGCCGTGGTCGCCCCGCACGCCGGCGGGCAACGCGAAGTCCCGCGCCGCGCACATCAGCTCGCGGCGCTCCGCCGCGGCTAAAGTGGTCTTCGCGTCGGGAAGCTCCGGCGCGCCGGAGAAAACGTCATCGTCGTCTCTTCGAAGAAACGCGGCCAAAGCAGTTTTCCGCGCGCCGCGCGCGTCGTCGTCCATCTCGGGCTCGGGCGGCATGCCCGCGCGGCGCGTTCCGGGCGCGTGCGCGAGCGCCGCCATCTTCGCCTCCACGAGGTCCGGGTCGAGCTTCACCACGGACGCGATCGTCGGGCGCGCCGCGAGCGTTGCCGCGAACGCGCCGGGCGCGCGCGTGGAGCGCAGCGCAGCGGCGGCGTCGCCCGCGTGCAGGAGCGTCACGCGAGCGCCTTCCGAACGTTCCGTCTCGTCGAGCGGGTCGGGAACGTCGCCGTCCGGAAACAAAGGGTCCCTCTCGCGAGAGGATCCGCCAATCGTCGCCGACGCGCTCGTAAACGCGCCGCTCGTCTCGCGCTCGTCTCGCGATTCCGTCTTCCCGGTTCCCGAGAGCGACGCCGCGGGTCCGGAGACGGTTCCGAACCCGAACCTGGACGCGCGCGCACCCGTCTCCCCGAACGCCGCGAGCCGCGCGGAGGCCGGGTCGGGGACGCGCTCGAGTTTGAGCGCGCCGAGCGCGGCGGACACCGCGACGCGCGCGGCTTCCGCCGCCGCGACGTCCGAGGCTCGCTCGACGTCCTCCGGGTCGCACGCCGAGGCGCACGCCTGCGCGAGCATCGCGTCCAGGACCACCGCACACGTCACCCGCTCGTGCGGGATCCCGGCGAGCACCTGCGCGTACGCGCGGTGCTCGACGAAATCCATCGCCGTCCTCCGGCGGGAACCGACGCGCGCCGCGACCGACGGCGCCTCCGCCTCCTCCGCCTCCTCCGCCTCCGCCTCCTTCTCCTCCGCCTCCGCGCCTTCGCCCTCGCGCGACAGACGCGCTTCCTCCGCCTCCGCCTCCGCGAGCGCGCGCGTGACCGTCTCCGCGTAGTCGCCGGGCACGCGCGCGACGTCGGCTTCGGCTCTCCACGTCTCGTACTCCTCGGCGGCGAGCGCGGCGACGCCGCACTTCGCCGCCGTCAGCGACGCCAGCGCCGCCGCGTCCGGCGGTCCGCCTTCTTCTCTGGGAAAGTCCAGAGGGACGACAGCCACAAGACGCGCCGGGGCGTCAAACTCGAGCGACTCCGCCACCGCCCGCGCGTGCGATTCCATCAGCGCCGCGACGAGCGGGGGGTACGCGTCATCCTCTTCCTCCGCGTCCGTCGCGGCGGCGTCGTCGTCCTTCGGCGCGTCCTCCGCGGGTCGCTCGGTTTTTTCGTCGGCGGTTTTGTCCTTCGCCGCGTCGAGGCGCGTCCTCGCGAGGTTCACCACGCCCTTCACGGGAAGGCCCGCGGCCGCGAGGTCCGCGAGCCCGCGCGCGGCGTTCTCCGGCGTGTGTTCGCCGCCGCCCAGGATCGGGCCGGCGAAGAAATCCTCGGCGAGCACGTACGTTTTGGTCGCCTCCGCGGGGGCGGATCGCGCTCGCCTCGCCGCGGCGACGGCGCGTCGAGCCGTCGTCGCCGCGTCTTTGGCGAGGTTCGCCTTCTCCTCCGCCTCTGTCACCAAGTCGGGGTCCGGCCCCGGCCCCGGCCCGTCGTCCTCATCGTCGTCCTGGTTCCAGGCTTCCATCAGCGCGGCGTGTTCCCTGGCCTGCGTCTCGAACGCCTCGCGCGCCGCCGCCGCCTCCTCCTCCGCCGCCGCGACCGCCGCCGCCGCCTCCTCGTGCGCCGCCTTCGCCGCCTCGAACGCGATCGTGCGCCGCGCCGTGACGGACTCGCGGTACGCCGCCTCGTCCGTCTCGGCGAGCGCGTGGAACAAACCGGCGACCAAGGCGGGGGTGACGACGAACTCCCCCTTGTCGGGGTCCTCGGACGCCGCGTGCGCCTCCGAGGCGGCGGCGACGGCGGCGTCGGCGGCGCGCAGCGGCGTGTCCTCGGGAGCGGCGGACGCGACTTTCGCGAGCTCGTCGTACGACACGCTCGCGAACACGAGGGGACGCCCGTCCGCGGTGGGAGGCTCGACACCATCCGCGGGGGACTCGGTGAGCCCGACGAGCGCCGTAGTCACCGCCGCCGCGTCGACGCCGGGCGCGCCGGCTTCGAGCGCCACCGCGATGGCGCGCCAATCCAGCGCGAACGCGGGCGGGGGAGGGGAGGCGTCATCCGGCTCCTGAGATGATGAGAGGGTGATGGGGTCACAGAGGGTTGGTGAGCGGAACGCGCAAAGCTTGCTACCGTGACGAGCTTCGATTGTCGCAGCAGCTCATCTCCGCGGAAGACGCGACAAAAACAAGAAAACCAAAAGGCGCCACGACCGTCGAAGCGGCCGCGACGCGACGCCGACCCCGATGCCGCCGAATCGGTCCAAATGCGGACGCGGGCGTCCAATCGGACGGGACGACGCGCGAGAGCGGGCGGTTCGCGCGCACGGAGGACGAAGCGCGCACCTCCGTCGGGGGTTCGCCTTCGGCGTCCGCCATCGCGCGCCGCGGTCGTCGAGAACCGCGGGGCGCCGGCGGGTGCGCGACGCGCAGTGCCGAGTCGTGGCTCCCGCGTGGGTCATCGTCAGTCAACGGGATTGTGCGCGTGGACGAGCCGAAATCGACAGTTCGGACGTCGACACGACAACGGCGGATTTTCGCGCGCGAGAACGGCGATGCTTTTTATCACACGTACGGTACTTTCTATTCGCGACGCGGCGCTCACGTTCGGTCCCCGCGCGCGAAAAGCCTTTCACGCGTCCAGCATCAGGTTCCACCGCAAACGCGCGTCCAGCTCGACCACGATCGCGTCGCCGTCGCCGCCGTTCTCGCCGGCGTTCGACCCGAGACTTCCGAGACCCGACGACGCGCGTCCGCGTCCGTCCCGTCTCAGCCGCGCCATCGCGTCGACGGGGAAGCGCTCGCGACCGTCGGAAGCGACACACGCGTCCGACGCGTTCGCCGCACCGAGCACGCGAAGGACGTCGTCCACGCACGGTGTGCGCTGTTCGTTTTCTTCTCCGTATTTCGGCGCTGTGTTGCGCGTCTCGACGTACCACGCCAGCGTCGCCGCGCACGCTCGGCGCTCCCACTCGCGCGCGAACACGCGCGTGGCGTCCCCGACGTCGTTCACGAGCGACCAGCCTGGTTTCGGGGTCCCGCGAGACTCGCCGGCGTCGGGGTTCGGGAAGAACGGCGCCGATCGCGCCGCGTGCGCGAAGAGAGCGTCGAGCGCCGCGAGCGCTTCCTCGCGCCATCCCTCTCGCGGGACGCGGTGCACCGCGTCCGTTTTTGCGAAATTTGCGAAAACGGACCGAACGTCGGTCGAACGCGGAGGACGCGCGGAGGACGAAGCGTCCTTTTTTGTGACTGCTTCGGCGTCGAAGCGGCCTTGGTTTCGCTTCGCCTCGAACGCCTCGACAAGCGTCGTCTGCTGAAACGCGCATCGGGACGAGGCTCCGAACGACGCGCCACCTGATTCTCCGCCTGATTCGCCCCGGCGTTCCACGCGCCACCCGACGGCCGCGTGCGCGCGCAACAGCAGCTCGCGCGCGGGCTCCCTGTGGTACCCGTGCGACGCGCGGACGTCCAGCGCGACGCGCCGTAAGTCAGCCGCCGAGCGGCTCATGCGCGCGCGCAGGCTCGCCGCCTCCGCCTCCATCCGCTCGTACGCCTCGGACTTGGCGCGAAGCTCCTCGGCGGCGGCGGCGGCGGCGGCCGAGGCCAAGGGCGGCGGCGCGCCCACCGCGTGGAGCCACTGCGACCAGGAGACGACGTATCGCGGACCTCGCGGTTCCGGAGAGGAAGCGACGAGAACGCCTCGTCGTCGCGTCTCGTCGTCCGCGTCGCGTCGCGAACACGCCCGGTTTCCACCGACGTTCCCGCGGAGCAGAGGCGCGAACTCGCGCGCGGCGAACACGGAGTGCACCGCGTCGTGCAAACGGCGCCAACTCGAGTTTTTATCTTTGCGTTTCGTCGACGCCGAGTCTTCGTTAGCGAAAAAAAAGGCGTCGCCCGGAACCAACGCGGCGGCTTCGCCGAGGATCTTCGCGAGTGCGCGAAGCCCCCGCGCGCCGAGGGAGACGCTCTCGTGCCCCGCGAGTCGCGAAAGCGCGGATGCGGCGACGTCCGCGGCGAGCGCGGCGTCCTCCGGCGACCCGGCGACGCCGGCGTCGATCCACCGCGGCAGCGCGTCCGGCGCTAAAAAGCCCGCGGCGTTATTAAAAACGCCGCGAACCGTCGACGTCGCGCCGTTCTTTTCGCCATCGCGCCGCTCGGACGAGGCGAGCGTCCGGGCCGTCGCCTCGAGCGCACACCAAGCGCTTCCCCCGCGAAACATCGCATCATCGAGAAGCGGCGGGTTCGGCGATCGCGCGCCCTTACGCGTCGAGACGTGTCGATGGTCGTCCCGCTCGGAGTCGCGGCGAGCCAAATCCTCCGCGACGAGCAATGCACACGTCGCGTCGTGGACGAGGTCCAACACGACGGGCGGGAGGCTCGGAACGGGCGACGCGCCGGTCGCGTCCCGGCCGCTCGCGGCGTCGTCCTCCGCGGCCGCGCGCGCCAGCGCGGCGGGGAGCGCGACGCACGCCAGAGCGCGACGTAAAGCCCCGTCAGTCATGATGACTGACGGCGCGTTTTCTTCACCTCGCGCCCGCTCCGAAGCGTATCGACGCGCGTCGCGTCGCGCGGTTTCTACGTCTTCGTCTTCGTCTTCGACTTCGTCCTCGCTCCTTTCGTCGGCGAAAACGATCGTGCGCGTGTCGCGCGCGACGGCGGCGGCGACCGCGTCGAACGCCGCTTGGTCCCGATCCGACGAAGACCCGGGTGTTGTCGCGGTGTGCGTCGAACGACCGTTCGTCGCGTCGAGACGTACCCCGCGCCGGAAATCGAGCGCGCCCGCCAGGCGCGAGAAACGCTCGCGCGCGGCGACGCGCGCCGCGACGGCTGCCAGAGAATCATCCCTCGGTCGCCGTTTGAGCCAGTCCCTCGCGCGCTCGAGCGCGCTGTGCGGCGCGCCGACGCACGTCGTCGCCCACACCAGCCGCGGGGACCAGTCCGCGCCGTACTCGGTCTCGACGCGCTCGGACCCTTCCCAATCTTCAAACGCGGCGAGGTACCGCAACGCCTCGCGCGCCGCGCGCGTCGCCGAGTCAGACTCGGAGGCGCGCGGAGACGCGCGTCGCGCCTCGCTCGACAGACACCAATCGTGTCTGGGCGAGCGTTCTCGAGGTGGTTCGTTCGTCGCGGTCGTCGCGCCTGTCGTGTCGCGGGCGCGTGGATCGACACTCGTGACGTTCGAAATCCGCCACCGACGCAGGACGCGCGTCGCGAACGCGTCGCGTTCCGCCGCCGCGCCGCGCCGCGAAGAGGCGTCCGGCGCGACGCGCACCAACAGAGCGGTCGCGCCGCTCCGTTCGTCGCGCGCGCGCGTCGCGGCTCGGCGCGCGAGCGCCCTGTCGAGCGCCGCGGCGGCGGCGGCGCCGAACGCGGCGCGTCTCGGGATTCGAACGGACGAGAGCGCGGGGAAACGCGCGGGCGCGACGGCGTGACCCGCGAGACCCGCGGCGAGCGCGGCGCCCGTTCGGCGTCCGACGTCGTCTCCGTCGACGGCGAACGTCTCGAGGTTCGGCGGAAGCCATCGCACTAGGCTCGCGCCGATCGCGTCCGAAACGCCCACCTCCTCCAGCGCCAAGCTGCGTAGACTGGCGCAGTCGCGAAGCGCCGCGCACGTGTCGCTCCCGTCGGTCCGTCCGTCGCGGGCGCGAGACGCCTCGTCGCGAACTAAAAAAAAAGACGCATCCGCGAACACGCCGGGCGCGCGTCTCAGGGCGACGCTTCGCAGACGCTCCGCGCCGCCGCGGAACAAGGCGGCGAGCGCGTCCATGGCGGCGTACGTGCTCGTGCACGGCATCGCATGCAGCAGCGCGGACTCAAAAGGGGCGACGTTCGTTTTGGCGGAGCCGCCGCGGCTCCCAAGGCGCC
>MDSV01041171.1_pt1 | contig 26577 bp, 20 predicted proteins | sample 810851 | NCBI WGS metagenome assembly MDSV01 (sample SAMN05326640, study PRJNA326480) | marine metagenome | isolation source: seawater | place: Atlantic Ocean: North East | collected 2012
AAGTATTCAAAATTTATTTTTTGACCCTTCAAAAGAAGTTCATATAAAAGTTACTCGAATTACTGAATATGGTGAAAGATATAAACTATTCGTCATTGATAAAGGTAAATTTGGAAATAAATATAATTTAGAAGAGTATGGAGTGACATTAGTAGATCAAAATGACCAATTAATTGTTGATAAATTAAATTGGAAAGGGGAGGCAAAAAAATCTGGTATTCAAGTTGGTGACATCATAAGTAATTTTAAAATTGAAAACCCAGAAAGACCGAGCAAAGCAATTGTTTATCCTTTCGCTCTTTTACTATTATTAATTTTTGGATATAATAATTATAGACAAAAATTGAGTGAATAACTATGTTGAGGCAGATTTACAGATGGTTCTGCTATATTGGGCTACACAGGTACGAAAAAATAGATATTAATTTTAGTTTTGGACCTGGAGGTTCAACTGAGACAGTAAAGTGTAAAGATTGTGGAATTAAAAAATTAAGGAAGAAACGTTAAAGGATTTTCCAGGTTCCTGACGCCGTTGCTACTATTTTTTCAGACGCATAAATTTCGCTAGAAATAAATACAAGAGTTTTTGTTTTTTTTAAAACCTTTACTTTCCCAATTAATATTTCGTTTAATTTGCCAGCTGAAATAAACTTAATGTCTAGATTTATAGTAACACATCTTTTATTACCTGCAGCAATGTGCGCCGCATTACCCATACCAGTATCAGCGATTGTAGCAATAAATCCACCATGAGCTATCCCACCAGTGTTCAGAAAACTCTCTAAAACTTTAATACTAAATTCAAAATCTGAGTCACCTATCTTTTTAAAAGATAAATCTCCGATATTCTGCATAAAACCTTTTTTAGTTTCGTCCATAATATTTTTTACCATAAATTGGAGCTAGTTGAGAGAAAATTACCGCTAATAATATTAACACTATTCCAAAAATTTTAAGTTCACTTAGAAATTGATTTAATAGGATCCACCCGAATATTGCAGCAAAAACACCTTCTAAAGAAAAAATTATTGCTACAGGTGCTGGAGATAAATTTTGTTGACTATAAGCTTGTAACAAAAATGCTATTCCACTTGATAAAATCCCAGCATAAAGAAGTTCATTTTTTTCCAATAACAAATTTCCTAGTGTAACGTTTTCAAAGGCCAAAGAAGGTATAAAGGCAATTATAGATCCAATTAGACAGGTTCCCGCAGTTATAGCAATAGGATAATTAAATAATTTTAAGAATTTTGATAAATAGACAATATGAAAAGCCCAAAAAAAAGCTCCTAGCAAGACTAATGAATCTCCCAATCTTACTGTCACGTTATTAATTTCAGTAAGTAAATATCCTCCAATTATACAAACGAAGACCGAAGGCCAAACAGACCAGTGAATTTTTTTTGAAAATAAAAAATAAGATATAGCTGGAACAATTAGGACATAGAATATTGTGAATATTGCAGCATTTGCCACATCCGTATAAAGTAATGAGTATTGCTGTAATGCAAAACCTCCGCTTAGAAAAAATGCAAGAAGACTTACATAAACTAATATAACATTATTAGAAAATTTTTTTTCTTTAATCTTTTTAAACTCAAAAATGAAAAAAAAAGGTATTAACGCTATAAAACCTAAAAACATTCTTCCGGCAGTAAAAGAGAAGGGCCCGATATAATCCATTCCCATGTCTTGAGCAATAAATGCTGTACCCCACAAAAATGAACAGGAGATAGCGCAGATCAAAGAGATAAATTTTTTATTCATGATGTTTATTATTGTAAATTAAATTAAACAGCAAGCTTGAAAGCAAAATCTTTACCTAAGCACTGACTTAAATAGACACAAAATCTAGCTCCCTCAGCACCATCAATTATTCTGTGATCATAAGATAAAGATATCGGTAAAATCTTTCTTGATATTATTTTACCTTTTAATTTAGTTAATTTGTCAAAACTTTTGCCAACACCTAAAATTGCCACTTCAGGGGGATTAATTATAGGTGTAAAAAAAGTTCCTCCAATACCACCTAAACTCGATATTGTCATAGAGCCCCCAAAAAATTCTTTTTTATCAATTTTTAATTCCCGACAAAGCTTACTAGTTTTCTTTAATTCTTCGCCGATCTCTTTGATACTCATTTGATCAACATTTCTGATTTTAGGAACCATTAAGCCATGTGGAGTATCTACTGCAAAACCAATATGGAAATATTTTTTGTAAACTATTTTATTTTGATTTGGATCAATAGAAGCGTTGAAATTTGGGAATTCTTTTAAAGCACTTACCAAAGCTTTTGATATGAAAGCTAGCGGGGTTACTTTTATAATTTCTCCTGTGTAGTAATCATAAAGTGATGACCTAAATTGTTCCATTTCTGTAATATCAATTTCTTCATGTTGAGTTACATGTGGTATTTCTGTCCATGACCTTACTAATTGTGGACCTGATAATCTTTTTACTCTTGGAATATCTTTTATTTCTACTTTTCCAAATTCTTCATGAGGAAATTCCTCTTTATGAACTTTTTTTTCTATTTTACCTTCGTTTACTGTTACTTGAGATCTTACGAAACTTTTTACATCCTCTTCTGATATTCTCCCAGCTCTTTGTGAACCAGATATATTCGACACATTAGCTCCTAGCTCTCTTGCAAACTTTCTAACTTTTGGGCTAGCCAACTTAGTTCTACTTGATGACAATGATGTAGGCACGGCTGGAGGTATAACTTTTGTTTTAATAGCATCCCTAACAATAGGAACGGGTCTTTTAATCTGAGATTTTTTCACGTCTAAATTTTCAGTTTTCTTTGAAACCTCACCGATTTTTAAATTTAATATTAGATCGCCTTGATTTACTTTATCTCCTATTTTTACATTAACTTTTTCTACAATTCCCTCATGTGTGGAAGGTACTTCGACACTAGATTTATCACTTTCCAGCGTGATGAGAGACTCATTCTTTTTAATACTTTGACCTTCTTTAACAAGAACTTCTATGATTTCTACATCTTTGAAATCGCCCATGTCAGGAACAAGAATTTTTTGATCAGCCATAATTATAGATTTAGTGGAAACTCTTTATCTTTATCAATCTTATACTTTGTCATTGCTTTTTCTGCTTCTTTTGCACCAATTAATTGCTCTTTAGCTAAAGCACTTAATGTGTATGCAACTATATGTTCTTTATCAACCTCAAAAAATTTTCTAAGATTTTTTCTAGTATCACTTCTTCCATACCCATCGGTTCCTAGTGAGTAAAAAGTTTTATCTGTGTAGGGTCTTATTTGATCTGAAAACGATCTTGTATAATCAGAAGCAGCAATTATAGGCCCATCTCTTTTTTCAAGACATTTTTGAACATATGACTTTTTCTTTTTTTCATTAGGATTCAATAAATTCTGTCTTTCAGTTTCCATTCCGTCTCTTCTCAACTCGTTAAAACTAGTTACACTCCACACGTCAGAGTCTATACCATAATCTTTAGATAAAATTTCTGCTGCTGAGATAACTTCTCGTAATATTGTGCCAGAACCTAAAAGTTGAACTTTAATTTTTCCTTTATTGTTATTTTCTTTAAAAAGATACATTCCTTTTAAAATTCCATCATCACAATTTTTTGGTTTTTCTGGGTGAGAATAATTTTCATTCATTGCTGTTATGTAATAAAAAATATTTTCTTTTTTTTCATGCATTCTTTTTAGTCCATCTCTAAGTATAACGGCCATTTCATAAGCGAAGGTTGGATCATAACTAATACAATTTGGAATATTTGAGGCTAGCAAATGGCTGTGTCCATCTTGGTGTTGAAGACCCTCACCAGCTAAAGTTGTTCTGCCAGCAGTTGCTCCGATCAAAAAACCTCTTGCTTGTGAGTCCCCCGCGGCCCATGCTAAGTCCCCGACTCTTTGAAAACCAAACATTGAGTAAAAGATATAAATTGGTATCATTTCTAAATCATGATTTGTATAAGATGTTCCGGCAGCGATCCAAGAAGACATTGCTCCTGACTCAGTTATACCTTCTTCTAATACTTGACCACTTTTATCTTCTCTATAAGAACTCAATTGTTCAGAGTCCACTGGCTCATATTTTTGGCCCTCATGAGCGTATATTCCAATTTTTTGGAAAAATCCCTCCATACCAAATGTTCTTGCTTCATCAGGAATAATTGGAACCAATCTTTTTGCAAGATTTTTGTCTCTCAAAAGTGCAGTTAACATTCTTACAAGCGCCATAGTAGTTGACATCTCCTTATTTCCAGTTGATTTCATAAAAGTATCAAAAATATCTTTTGGAGGTGTTTTAATCGCTTTTGCAAAAGACGATCTCTCTGGAATAAATCCACCAAGTTTCATTCTTTTTTCTTTTAAATATTTCATTTCTTCTGAATTTTCATCTGGTTTATAGTATTCAATATTTTTTACCTGCTTATCAGAAAGCGGGACTCCAAATCTATCTCTGTAGTAAAGCAAATCTTCCTCATCTAACTTTTTCTGTTGGTGAGTAGTGTTAATACTCTCACCAGATTTACCCATTCCGTAGCCTTTAATTGTTTTTGAAAGTATGACAGTAGGTGAACCTTTATGTTGCATTGCAGAATGATATGCAGCGTAAACTTTATGAGGATCGTGGCCTCCTCTATTTAATCTCCAAATATCCTTATCAGTCATTGTGGAAACTAATTCTTTAAGTTCTTCGTATTTGCCAAAAAATTTTTCTCTAACGTACTTCCCCCCTTTTGCTTTAAATGCTTGATACTCACCATCAACACACTCATTCATTCTTTTAACTAGCAGGCCAGTCTTATCTTTAGCCAAAAGTTGATCCCAATAAGATCCCCAGATAACTTTTATAACGTTCCAACCAGTTCCTCTAAAACTCCCCTCAAGTTCTTGAATAATTTTTCCATTTCCTCTTACAGGACCATCTAATCGTTGAAGATTACAATTAATAACAAATATCAAATTGTCTAACTTTTCTCTTGCAGCAAGACCTATGGCACCAAGTGACTCGGGCTCGTCCATTTCTCCATCTCCAAGAAACACCCAAATCTTTCTCCCCTCATCTTTGACCAAACCTCTATTAATTAAATATTTTAAAAAACGAGCTTGATAAATTGCCATGATCGGCCCAAGACCCATTGAGACTGTTGGAAACTGCCAAAACTTAGGCATTAACCATGGATGAGGATAGGAAGATAACCCTCCTTTTGAAACTTCCTGACGAAATCCATCTAATTGTCTTGTTGTCAACCTGCCTTCTAAAAATGCTCTAGCATACATTCCTGGAGCTGAATGACCTTGAAAGTAAATTAAATCTCCACCAAATTTGTTATTTTTAGCTCTCCAGAAATGATTCATTCCTACATCGTAAAGTGTTGCGGCAGAAGCAAAGGTTCCAATGTGTCCTCCTAATTCTGGACTTTTTTTATTTGCTTTTACTACCATTGCTGCAGCATTCCATCTTATATAAGCACGAATTTTTTTTTCAATATTTTGATCTCCTGGAGATTTAACTTCAATTTCTGGCGGTATTGTATTTATGTAAGGTGTGGTCCTGGTATCAGGAAGAACTAATCCAGACTTATAAGCCTGATCGATTACTTTATTTAGTAAGTAGCTTGCTCTCGAAGCGCCATCATTTTCAATCACAGAATTTAGAGACTCAATCCACTCGTCAGTTTCTATCGGATCTATATCGTCTTTTGAAGCTGGTTCAGCAAAAACTTTTTTTACTTGTTTTATAGGATTTAAATTTCCGTTTTTTACAGGCTTATCTTCAATAGGTTCTTCTTTTATTTTTTGAGCTTTTAGCTGAGAAACAGCTTCTCCATTTTCTATTGTAGCTAAAATACTACCTTCGGAAACCTTATCACCAATTTTAACCTTAAGGTCTTTAATTTCACCTGACGAAGGTGATGGAATTTCGAGACTAGATTTATCACTTTCAATAGTGACAATTGGGTCGTTTTTGCTTACCTGGTCCCCAGGTTTAACTAAAACTTCAATAACTTCTACATCTTTGAAATCACCAATATCAGGGACAGAAATATTTTGAGCCATATTTTAACTATTATAAACTGGTTGGAACATATTAAAAAGGGGACTAATAATAAACTATAAAGAGTAGGGCAAATCGCGTGATAAGTTCATTTTTAGACACATTTTACGCTATTTTTCGTCAACATGAATTAGTCAAATCACAATTATGAAATGGCTAATAAACTTTTTATTTAAAAGAAGAGAAATAAAGTCTGATAGGGCATTAATTGTTCAAAAAATCCTATTAAAAAAATACTTGTTAAGATAAGTTCATCTAAGCTTATTAAGCTTGTATGAATAAACCACTTTGGCAACCATCTTTAAAAAAAAAAGAAAACTCGCTTTTAATGGAGTTTTCAAAATTCGTAAATTTAAAACCTACCTCATTTTATGATATTTGGAAATGGAGCGTTGAAAATCCAAAAATATTTTGGTCTAAGTTTTGGGATTTTTCCAAGATAGTCGGAGTGAAAGGTGCTAAAATTATTCAACACAATGAAATTTTCAATAAGACTAAATTCTTTCCCGACGCAAAGCTTAACTATGCTGAAAATTTAATTAAGAAAAAAACCGATGAAGTTGCTATAGGTTTCTTATCTGAAAGCGGTTATCGAGAAAAAATAACATGGAAAGAATTATATTTAAAAGTTTGTAAACTCTCTGCATATTTTAAACAGCTTGGTCTTGAGGCAGGAGATAGAGTAGCGGGATATGTTCCAAATAAAATAGAGTCAATTATAAGTTTTTTAGCTTGTGCAAAAAATGGATTAGTTTGGTCTTCTTGCTCACCAGATTTTGGTGTTCAGGGAGTAGTTGATAGATTCAAACAAATAGAGCCTAAAGTTTTAATAACCTGTGATTATTATTTTTATAATGGAAAAAAAATTGATATTTTAAAAAAAGTTGATGAAATAATTAAAAAAATTCCAACACTAAATAAAACTTTGGTATTTTCTTATAAAAAAGAAATTATAAATAAAAAAAATTTTATAGATTTTAACCAAATTATAATCAAAACAGAATTAGATGAAAAATTTGAAAAATTTGAATTTAATCATCCAATTTATATTTTATATTCAAGCGGTACCACCGGCAAACCCAAGTGTATAACTCATGGAACAGGAAATGTTTTAATAGAGCATAACAAAGAGTTTATGCTTCATTGCGATGTTAGAAATAACGATAGATTATTTTACTATACTACAACAGGTTGGATGATGTGGAATTGGTTGGTAGGTGGTCTTGCTGTTGGATCGACAATATATTTATTTGATGGGGCACCTGTATATCCAAAAATTGATATACTTTTAAAATATTGTCAAAATGAAAAAATAAATTTATTTGGTGTAAGTGCAAAATATATTGATTATTTAAAAAACGAAAATTATAGCGCTAAAAATTTAGATTTGAGTAACGTAAAGATGATAGCTTCGACTGGTTCTCCTTTAGCAGAGGAAAGTTTTAAGTATATTTACAAAAATATAAAATCAGATGTTCATTTAGCTTCTATCGCTGGCGGAACTGATTTAGTTGGCTGTTTAGTTTTGGGTAATCTTTTTTCAAATGTTTACAAAGGAGAAATTCAAGGTCAAAGCTTAGGAATTGACGTAGATGTGTTTGATGACGAAGGCAAAAGTATGAAAGGAAAAGGGGAATTAGTTGTAAAACAACCTTTTCCATCAATGCCTATTAAGTTTTGGGGAGATGTTGAGGGAAAAAAGTACTATAAGGCCTACTTTTCAAAATTTAAAAATATTTGGCACCATGGAGATTTTATCGAAATAACTAAAAATAATGGATTTATAATTAGAGGAAGATCAGATTCTACCTTAAATCCAGGTGGAGTAAGAATTGGAACAGCTGAAATTTACCAACAAGTAGAAAATATTGATTTTATAACAGAAGGATTAGTTGTTGGTCAAAATTTTAAAGATGACGTTAGAATAATCCTATTTGTTACAACAAAAAATAATAAAAATTTAGATAACAAAAATATTGAATTAATAAAATCACTTATAAGAAAGAATTGTTCACCTAAGCATGTTCCAGCAAAAATTATTAAAGTACCTGAAATTCCTAGGACAAAAAGTGGAAAAATTGTCGAACTAGCTGTAAGAAAAATTATTAATGGCGAGAAAATAAACAATATAGAGTCAATTTCAAATCCAAACTCTCTTAATTTTTTTAAAAATTTGGATATTATAAAAAAGTAAAAAAAGAATACTTTTTTATGCAGTTTTTTGCTCTAAGCAAACATCTTTAATAATTGGAACACTTGAGCAATCAATACATTTATTTTCTTTAACAAGACAACCTTCACCAGTAACCGTTACATCAATTGTTCTGTCACACTTTGAGCATGAAACTGGAATTGTTAGCCCGCATTTTTTACAACTATAAGTTTTCATAACTAAATCGTATTATTATTAATGATAATTTCAAGAAATATAATTGGAAATGAAAATCATTATCACAAAAAATATAGATTTTATATTTTAATGATAATCATTATCAAAAAAAGTTATTGATAATTTCTAGTTGTAAGAAAGATAAATTAAAATAATTAATATCCAAAAAAATAAATAATAGTAAATATAACCTTTCACAGTGAATGGCATTTTTTTAAGTTTACGTTTGCCTTTTCCTTTATATGGTTTTGAGATTTCCATTACCTTTCAACACACATTGCAATTCCCATTCCTCCACCAATACATAAAGTTGCTAATCCTTTTTTAGCATCTCTTTTGATCATTTCATGCACTAATGTTACTAATATTCGAGTTCCCGACGCTCCTATAGGATGTCCTAAAGCTATTGCTCCACCATTTACATTTACCTTCTCATTTGGGATTGATAGCGTTTTAATTACAGCAATACTTTGAGCAGCAAAAGCTTCATTTATTTCAAATAAGTCTACATCTTTTATAGACCATCCAGCAAGAGCAAGTGCTTTTTTAGATGCAGGTATTGGCCCTGTCCCCATTAATGCAGGTTCAACACCGCAACTTGCCCAAGATTTTATCGAAACTAATTTCTCTAGTCTTCTTTTCTTAGCTTCAGCGTCTGACATTAAAGTAACAACAGCAGCTCCATCATTAATCCCCGAAGCATTTCCTGCTGTTACTGTCCCTTCTTTTTTAAAAACAGGCTTAAGTCTTTTTAAAGCATCTAAGTTAATTCCTTCTCGTGGATGCTCATCCTTATTAAAGTTTATCTCGCTTTTTTTTGATTTTATTTTAAAATTTATAATTTCTTCTTTAAATTTATTTTCTTTCTGTGCTTTGAGAGCTTTCATCTGAGACTCTAATGCAAATTTATCTTGGTCATCTCTTGTAACTTGAAATTTTTCAGCAACATTTTCTGCAGTAATGCCCATATGATAACCATGAAATGCGTCCCAAAGGCCATCTTTTATCATAGTGTCAATCATTTCAACGTTCCCTAACTTTTTCCCATCTCTTAAATAGAGCGCATGAGGCGCCAAGGACATACTTTCCTGACCACCTGCTAAAACAATCTTAGAGTCACCTGATTTTATGCTTTGATAAGCAGAGGCTATTGATCTAATACCGGATCCACAAACTTGATTAACAATATATGCAGGTTTTTCCTTAGGAATACCAGAATTAATAGACGCTTGTCTCGCTGGGTTTTGACCAGCTCCACCAGTAAGCACTTGCCCCATAATCACTTCGTCTATATCACTACTTTTGAGGTTTGAGTCTTCCATATTCTTTTTTAGTACTTCCGAACCTAATTCAAAAGCTTTTATATTTTTTAAAGAATTATTTAAGGATCCCACCGCAGTCCTTAAAGCTGATGTTATTACTATCTCACTTTTATCCATAAAATTAATTTATACTTTCAACGTTCTATTTCAATATTTTTTTTGATTGAACCTAAAAGAATAGCGTAAAGTAAAAAGATAAAGGTTGCATTACCTGTGGTAAAAAAACTACCAGTGCTTCTAATTGGTATGATTTCTGCTATAAAAACAAATAAAACTGCGATTATTACTTTGTCAGAATAAACATTATTTTTGTAATTTTTTCTGAAACATTTAAAAATCACTGAGAAAAACATTACCGTTACTAATAAAAAACCCACAAGACCAATCTCTGTTATTATTTCTAAGTAATAGTTATGTGGATGAGTATTACACTCTGTTCTTTCATAATCATTTTTAATTTCTCTTCGTTTACAATTTTCTCTAAAAGATTTAACTCCACCCCCTATAAATTTATTCATTTTCCAAGTTTCATAAGAGGATCTAAACTCTTGATAATATAATGGAACATCTGCTTCTTTAAGTATCTTATCTTTTTTACCAATGTCAGTAAAAAAAACATTGATAACTCCACTTGCACTTCTTGCAAAATGATTAAAATTAATCTTCACTTGTTTATTGAAGTAGTAAGTTGAACCAATGATAACACTAGTTGTAAAAAAAATTGGCAATATATATTTTCTTATTCCCTTTTCAAAAATCAAAACTAAAATAATTAAAAAAACAAATAATATCAATGGCATTCGATTTCCACTAAATATTATTGATACCAATAATATTAAAAACAATGTTGTTAATGCTAAAGGCAAGTATGGCTTCTTAATCTTTAAAAAAAGAGAAAGACTAAAAAATGCAAAGATGGAAAATCTTTGAATGTATCCTCCTGCTATAAGTTCATCACCAAATGGTCCTGATAGTTTTCTTGGATGCATCGGAACTATACCAAATATATCTTTTGAAAAGTAAAATTGATAGATTATATCTACGCATACAAAACTTACGCAAAATAAAGATGATAAAAAAAACCACTTAAAGTTAAACAATTTTTCTGAAACTAAAAAACTAACTATGAAAATAAAAATTAAAAATCTTAGTAAAAAAAAGGATTTTGTAATTATTACGTGATAATCGTTAAAGTCATTTTCAGTAGTGTAAATTATAATTTGATTCCAAAGGCCAGTTAAAAGAATAAATATAAAAAGAACTATAGTTATATTTTCAATAAAAGAGAAATTATTAAAGTTAATTCTTCTAAAATAAAAAAAAGTCGAAAAAAGAATAATTAGTAAGATATTCAGGTTTATTGTTAAATTACCCAAAATTAAAGTTAGTGGGATTAAGGATAAAAGAAAATTAATTATTATCTTTTTTTTTTCTTCAGAAAATATTCTTTGTAAATACATTGATTTTTTCTATTTCAAATATAAATTTAAATCAAATAGTAACATAAGGCTTGTTTATTATACTATTTTTGATAATCAATTTATAGGCGCCTGTAGCTCAACTGGATAGAGCGCTTGGCTACGGACCAGGAGGTTCTGGGTTCAAATCCTAGCAGGCGCAAAATAGTTATGTCTAAGCAAAAATATTTTTTTTATTCAATAATATTATTAGGTGTTATTTCTAGGATATTTTCAGTGAACCTATACGGAGACAATACAATAGGTATGGAATGGGGAGAAATCTTTTCGGCTTATGAAAAATATGGAATTTTAGGAAGAGAAATTAATGGTCAAGTAATTCCAAATTTATATATGCCACCGATGTATCCAATTTTTTTAATTGCATTAAAATTCATATATCCATTTGACAATAATTTTCCTCAATTCGTGCTTTATGTTCAATTAACATTATCAATCATATCAATATTTTATTTATATAAAATATTAAAAAATTTTTTCTCAAACAACTTGTCTTTAATTGGAATTACTATCTTTACTTTTTTCCCGTTGAATATATATTCTGTCGGACAAAGTTCATCGATTAGTTTGCAACTTTTTCTTTTGATAATATTTTTTTACCAATTTTTAATTTTTTGTAAAAATACAAATTTAAAAAATGCTTTAATATTTGCAATTCCAACTTCTTTATTAATATTAATAAGAGGTGAATTTTTGTTAACGTATATTTTAACAATGATTTACATCTTTATTTTAAATAAAAAATTTAAATACCTGTTAATAAGTTTTTTTATTTCCCTTATAATCATATCTCCTTATGTTTTAAGAAATTACACGTTAACAAATAAAATTGTTATAACTGAGTCTCTCGGGTTTAATTTGTGGAAGGGAAATAATTTACTATCAAAAGTAGAGGGTAATGACATAATCTATAATTCGAAGATGAAAGATGAATATGAAAATTTAAGTCTTAATAATATGTACGACATCAAAATGGATAAAATATACAAAGAGGATGCAATTAAAAATATCTCAACCGATCCCACTCGTTATCTGAAGTTGTATTTTAAAAAATTTTTCTCTTTCATGTTTATTGACTTAAACTCTTCGAGATCAAATTATTTTAATTTTTTTCATATAGTTCCTAAAATTATATTATCATTAACAAGTTTATTCAGTTTAATTTATTTACTAAAATTCAGAAAAACAGAATTGAATTATTTTGCATATTTTTATCTATATAACATTGCTCTTTTTTCAATTTTTTTTATTTTGCCTAGATACTCTCTTATGTTGTTACCAGCTCAAATATTATTGATGTGTTTTTTAATTCAAAAATTAAAACCCAAAATTTAGAATAAGCTCATCGAGGATTTTTTTTGTGGTAAATTTTTGTTTCCAATTAGGATAATGTTTTCTAAATTTTTTCATATTTGAAACATACCAAATATGATCTCCTACTCTATTTTTACTTATAAATATTTTTTTTATTTTAATATTAGCTTTATATTCTAAATAATTTATTGCCTCTATTATTGAACAATTTGAAAGTCTAGTTCCTCCGGTGTTATAGACCTCACCTCTTCTGGGTTTTTTATAAAATTCCCAGAAACATTTTACTAAATCAGAACTATGAATATTATCTCTTACTTGCTTGCCTTTATATCCAATAATTGAGTATTTTCTTTTATTTAAAACTGTTTTAACCAAGTATGATAAAAATCCATGCAACTTGGCTCCAGAGTGATTAGGTCCAGTTATACATCCAGCTCGAAAACACGCTGTTTTTAATCCAGCATTTTTTCCGTATTCTTGCACGATTAAATCTGCATATGATTTAGAACTTCCAAAAAAACTGTGAGTGCAATGATCTATAGACATCGTCTCATCTATGCCTGATTTAAATTTATGATTGTTTTTTATCTCCCATCTTGTTCTTTTTTCAATTAGAGGAAGCTTATTTGGATTATCTCCATACACCTTATTAGTCGACATAAATATAAAAGGAGTTTCAGGACAATATTTGTTTGTTAATTCTAAAAGATTCAGCGTTCCTTTAGCGTTTATATCAAAATCGATGAATGGCTTATTTTTTGCCCAATCATGCGATGGTTGTGCAGCAGCATGAATTATAACATTGATTTTATTTTTATATCTTTTAAAAATTTTCTCTAGATTTCTATAATTTCTAATATCGACTGAAAAGTGATTATAACCTTTGATTTGTTTTTTCAATTTATTTTTGAGCCAAGAAATATCTCCCTCAGGGCCAAAAAATTTTTTTCTTGAATTGTTATCAATGCCTAATATTTTAAAACCTTTTTTTGAAAAAAAAAATGACGACTCTGAACCAACCAAACCACAAGAACCTGTTATTAAAGCTATTTTCATTAAAAATATTTTCTTATTTTTTCATTATCTTTTAACCAAATTAATACATCCTTTAATATTTGGTTTACACTTTTTTTTGGTTTCCACTTGTAGAATCTTTGAACCTTACTGTTATCACTAATATAATATGGTATATCAAATTTCGAAGTTTTGCTTACCTTACCGAGTTTTATTTTATTTCCAGTCATAACTGCGCATTTGGATGTTAATTCATATAGAGAAATTGAGTTTTTTATTCCACCACCAATATTAAAAGCTTCATTGAAAATTCTATTAATATTTCTAATTTGTAAAAGTATTATTTTACAAACATCATCAATATGTATTAGATCTCTTGTTTGATGTCCATTACCTCCAAAACCGATGTAATTTAATTTTTTTTTAAACAAATGTTTAGCCATCCATAATGATACAAAACCTTGATCTTGTTTTCCAAATTGCCAAGGACCAGCTATGACACCAAATCTGTCAATCAAGTATTTTATATTAGTCATATACGAAAACTCTTGAATAAGTTTTTCCGAGCTAAGTTTTGTGTATCCATATAAAGAGCTTGGGTTAGTAGTTTCAAAATTTTCATTTATCATAATTTTTCTTTTTAAGGGTTTTTTTAGATTTATACTTTTAAAAAGATTTCTTAAGTTTGAGATCGAGTAAACTCTACTAGAGGATAAAAAAATTATATTAGCTTTGTCCTTTTTAGATTTTTTCATTAAATTAAAAGTTCCAATTAAGTTAGTTTCAAATACTCTATCAGGATCTTTGGATGAAGCCTCAATTGCTGGTTCAGCGCAACAGTCAATTATTAAATCACATTTTTTTAAAGCTTTGACTTTATTGTAATTTTTTATGTCAAAATTATAGTTTTTAATGTTAAAATTTTTTAGTCTATTTCTATTGATTTTCGATCCCTCTCGAAAAAGATTATCAACACTGAAAATATCTGCTTTCCTAAGATTTTTTTTTAAGAAAATTGCGATATTTGATCCTACAAACCCACATCCGCCTGTAATAAGTATTTTCATAATTAAACAAATACCCTACTAATAGCTATAAATAAACAAAGTTATGCTATCTATTATTATACCAGCTAAAAACGAAGCAGAAAACCTGCAAGATATTTTAAAGTATTTTAGTAAAAATCTTTCAAATATAGATTATGAAGTTATCCTAATTAATGATTTCAGCAACGATAATACACTAAACAAAGCGAAAGATCTTTTTCAAAACAATAATAAATTCAAAATTTATGACAATAAAAATGAAGGTTTAGGGGGAGCTATAAATCTTGGGATCGAAAAATCAAGTGGAGATAAAGTAACTATTATGATGGCAGATTTGTCAGATCATATTGAAGATCTTGTTAGGTATAACGATATTATGGATAAAAATAAAGTTGATGCTGTATTAGGTTCTAGATTTATCAGAGGTTCAAAAGTAAAAGATTACCCATTACAAAAATTAATTTTAAATAGAATTTTTAATTTTTTTGTAAAAATAATTTTTTGGAATAAATTTAATGACTATACGAATGCTTTTAAAATTTACAGAAGGGAAGCTATACTAAATATAAGACCACTGGTTTCTGAAAGTTTCAATATATTTCTTGAAATACCTTTAAAAATAATTTCAAGAAGATATGAATATAAAGTGATTCCAATTAATTGGACAGGTAGAAAAAAAGGTAAAGCGAAGTTTAAAATCAAAGAATTACGTTCAAAATATCTTTTTACTTTAATTTATTGCTTTATAGAAAAAAATTTACTTAACATAAAAAAATGAAATTTTATATATCACTACAAAGAGCTGTAATACTTTTTTTTATAATTGTTTTTATAATTTTATTAGGACTTTCAGTTATTTTATAAATGCGCTATCAAAAGTATAATAATACCTAAAACCAGTCTATATATTACAAAAAGATTTAAGTTAAATTTTTTTATATATTTAAGAAAATATTTTATTGTAATGTAAGAAAACAAAAATGATAAGATTATAGATAAAAGATTAAGTAATGAAAAATCAAGATTTTTAGAATAAATTATTTCGTTCAAACCAAAAAAACTAACAGCTGCTAAAGTAGGTATAGAAAGCAAAAAAGAAATTTTTGCAGAGTCGTATCTATTGAAATTTAATAATCTAGAGGATGATATTGTTATTCCTGATCTACTTACTCCAGGCACAAGAGAAAGTATTTGAAATAAACCAATTATAATTGCTGACTTAAAGTTAAAGTCTTTATCTAAATTTCTTGTTATCTCAAATTTGTCGGTTAAAAATAAAAAAATTCCAAAAATGATGGTTGTCCAACCAATTATTTTTAAGTTTCTTAATTGATCAATCATTTCAAATCGAACTAACAAATAACCAACTATCATTATTGGTAATGATGAAACTATGATTTTAAAAAATAGATCTTTATTTTTAATGTAGTCTTTTAAGTCCTTTCTAAAATATGTAATAACCGCAAGAAAAGAACCAATATGAAGACTTACATCTATCGTTAAATCTGCATTATCAAACTTTAAATAATCAGACATGATAATTAAATGTGAAGACGAACTCACAGGTATAAATTCTGTGACCCCTTGAATTAATGAAAGAATAAAGACTTCAATCATCTTCAATTTGTAGAATTAGAGGTTGTTTTTTTGATGACACTTCTTAATGCATATCAGGTATGCAAATATTTTTCATTAAATATGGGGTTTTTTGATAAAATAGGTAAATAATATTTACCTAAAATTACTACTAATTTTGTACATTTGTATTATTTATATTTTTATGAGCAAAAAATTATTACAATTTGTCGATCTTCAACAAGAGACACCGGTTAAAAGAGAGATTGATAAAAGAAGTAAAGACTTTAATGAAATTTACGATGATTTCATAAACACTAAAGCAAAAGAGCAATCGAGCAGATGTTCTCAATGCGGAGTTCCATTTTGTCAAATTCATTGTCCATTAAGTAACAATATTCCTGACTGGTTAAAACTAACTGCTGAAGGCAGATTAAAAGAAGCTTATGAGTTATCTCAAAGCACTAATAATATGCCTGAAGTTTGTGGAAGAATATGTCCTCAAGATAGATTGTGTGAAGGAAATTGTGTAATAGAGCAATCTGGCCACGGGACAGTTACAATTGGATCAATTGAAAAATACATTACAGATAACGCTTGGGACCAAGGTTGGGTTAAGCCTTTTAAAGTTAAAAAGGAACTTAAGCAGTCTATTGGAATAATTGGAGCAGGACCGGCAGGGATGGCCTGTGCAGAAGAATTAAGAAAATCAGGATATCAAGTTACAATTTATGATAGATACGACAGACCTGGAGGCTTACTAATCTACGGTATTCCAAATTTTAAACTTGAAAAATTTGTAGTTGAAAGAAGAACAAAACTTTTAAAAGAAAGTGGCATTAAGTTTGTTCAAAATTTTGAAGTCGGTAAAGACAAGACACTTAACGAACTTAAAGAGATTCATGACTCAATACTAATTGCTACTGGAGTTTATAAAGCCAGAGAGATTGTGATACCAGGGCATAATTTAAAAAATATTTTTCCAGCTATGCAGTTTTTGACTGCTTCAAATAAAAAAGGATTAGGTGACAAAGTAGAACTTTTTGATAATGGGACCTTAAACGCCGAAGGTAAAAATATAGTTGTCATAGGAGGAGGTGATACAGCAATGGATTGCGTAAGAACAGCAATTAGACAGAAAGCAAAATCAGTAAAATGTCTTTACAGACGTGATAGAGAAAATATGCCTGGTTCGGCAAGAGAAGTAGGAAATGCAATTGAGGAAGGTGTAGAATTTATTTGGCAGACAAGCCCGAAGAAATTTTTAGGAGAAAATTATGTTAGTCAAGTTGAGGTTGATAAGATGGTACTTGGTGAACCCGATTCTTCTGGTAGAAAAAAACCAATTGTGAAAGCTGGCTCAGAATTTAAGATACCTGCAGACATAGTAATCAAGTCCCTTGGATTTGACCCTGAAAATATACCAAAACTTTTTAATGCAGAGGAATTAGCCGTATCAAAATGGGGAACAATAAAAATAGACTTAAAAACAATGCAAACAAATTTAGACGGAATATTTGCTGCTGGTGACATTGTTAGAGGTGCATCTTTAGTAGTTTGGGCTATTAGAGATGGAAGAGACGCAGCAGAACAAATAAAAAAATATCTTCAAGATAAAATGAATAAAGAAAAATCTGAAAGAGCAGCTTAATGATTAGATATTTAAAAAATAAAAAACTTTTAAGAGAAAATCACTCATATGACAAAAATATGGAGCATGATGCTTGCGGAGTTGGTCTAGTAGCTTCTACGAATGGAAAAAAATCAAGAAAAATTGTTGAATACGGAATTGAAGCCTTAAAAGCGATCTGGCATAGAGGAGCAGTTGATGCCGACGGTAAGTCAGGAGATGGAGCGGGAATTCAAATTGAAATAGCACCATCTTTTTTTGAGGAAAAGATCTTAGCTACCGGACATTCGCCAGATAAAAAAAAAAGAATTTGTGTCGGAATGGTCTTTTTACCAAGAACAGATTATTTAGATCAAGAAAAATGCCGAGAAATTATTGAGTCCGTCCTTTTGGAGGAAAACTATTCCATTTATGGTTGGAGACAAGTGCCAATAAATCCTAGTGTTTTGGGAGACACTGCTGAACAAAGTAGACCAGAAATAGCTCAAGTAATGTTTAAAAAAAATGAAGAATTACCTACCAATGATTTAGAACGAAATTTGTTTGAAACTAGAAAAAAAATAGAAAAATTAGCAAGAGAAAATCAACTTAAAAATTTTTATATTTGTTCATTTAGCTCTAGATCAATTGTTTATAAAGGTATGTTTTTAGCTGAGTTATTGTCAGAATTTTATCCAGATTTAAATGACAAAAGTTTGACATCAAGATTTGCAATTTTTCATCAAAGATATTCAACTAATACTTTTCCTAGTTGGGATTTAGCTCAACCTTTCAGAACCTTGGCACATAATGGTGAAATCAATACTCTAAAAGGCAACATTAATTGGATGAAGATTCATGAACAAGATATGTCAAGTCCCCTTTTTAAAAATGTGAAAGATTTAAAACCAGTCATAAGAAGCTCCTCTGACTCTGGAGCATTAGATAATGTTTTTGAGCTTTTAACTCATTCAGGTAAATTAGCTCCTTTGATAAAATTAATGATGATTCCAGACGCGTGGTCAAAAAGAAGTAAATCGGTACCAAAAAATCATCAAGATTTATTTAATTTTCTAAACAGCACAATAGAACCTTGGGATGGTCCCGCAGCGATTTGTGCGACTGATGCTAAATGGGTTTTAGCTGCAACCGATAGAAATGGATTAAGACCTCTCCGTTATACAATTACCTCAGATAATTTATTTTTTGCCGGATCCGAAACCGGAATGATAAATATTCCTGAGGAGAATATTTTAAGTAAAGGAAAATTAGGTCCTGGCCAAATTATTGCCATTGATTTGAAGAAAGGAAAGCTTTTTAAAGATAAAGAGATCAAAGACTTATTAGCAAAAGACTATAAAAAATATAATAAGCAGATTTTAGATCTCGAAAAAAAAATATTTGTTGAAAGCGAGGAGCCTATCTTCAAAGGTGAAGAACTAAAAAAAAGACAATATCTATCTGGTTTGAGTATTGAGGACTTAGAACTAATTCTTCATCCCATGGCAGAAGAGGGTAAAGAAGCCTCAGGCTCAATGGGCGATGACACACCAGTTGCGGTTTTATCAAGTCATTTTAGACCGGTATCACATTATTTCAGACAAAATTTTAGTCAAGTCACAAATCCACCTATTGATTCATTAAGAGAAAATAAAGTTATGAGTTTGAAAACTAGGTTTGGTAATCTCGGTAATATTTTGGATTTTGATAACTTAACCAAAGAGGATATTTACGTTTTAGATAGCCCAATATTAACAAATTCTCAATTTAAAAAATTTAAAAAATATTTTTCAAAAAAAATTAGAGTTGTTGATTGTACTTTTAATATTGAATCTTCATTAAAAAAAAGAATTGAGGAATTAAGAGAAGAATGTGAAACAGCAGTACGTGAAGGCACCACCGCTTTAGTCTTATCTGATAAAAATATTTCAAATCAAAAGGCTAGTATACCATCTATTCTAGCTGTTGGAGCAATCCACTCACATTTAGTAAAATTAGGTCTAAGAGGTTACTGCTCAATAAATGTAGAGAGCTCGGATGCTTTAGACACCCATTCCTTTGCTGTTCTGATTGGCGTTGGAGCGACTACCGTTAATCCGTATTTAGCTATTGATTGTATTTATCAAAGATTTGAAAAAAAACTTTTCGGCAAATCCGATTTTGAGAATTGTGTAAAAAAATTTAAAAAATCTATTGATGCAGGTTTATTGAAAATCATGTCAAAAATGGGAATATCAGTTATTAGCTCATATCGAGGCGGTTGTAACTTCGAGGCCGTGGGTCTTAGTAGGGCGATTGTATCTGATTATTTTCCAGGCATGTCTTCAAGAATATCTGGCATTGGAATTATTGGAATTGAAAATAAAATAAAAGAATTACATAAAAAGTTCGTCAGTACTAATGTATTCACTTTACCTATAGGCGGTTTATATAGATATAGAAAAAGTGGAGAAGATCATCAACATCAAGGTAGCTTGATTCATCTTCTTCAAAGTGCTGTAGGGATAGGATCGTATGAATTATATAAAAAGTACTCAGCAGGGATTCATAATTTACCACCAATCAATTTAAGAGATTTATTAAAGTTTAAAAATATTAATAAACCAATAAATATTGAGGAAGTAGAGCCTTTGCAGGAAATTTTAAAGCGATTTGGTAGTGGAAGCATGTCTCATGGAGCTTTATCGGCCGAGGCTCATGAAACTCTAGCAACCGGAATGAACAGAATAAAAGGTGCATCATGCAGCGGAGAGGGAGGTGAAGACGCAAAAAGATTTAAAGTTCTACCAAATGGTGACACTGCTAACTCAAGGGTTAAACAAATTGCTTCTGCAAGATTTGGAGTGACAGTTGATTATTTAAATAATGCAAATGAAATTGAAATTAAAATGGCCCAAGGCGCTAAGCCTGGTGAAGGGGGTCAATTACCTGGATTTAAAGTTACAGAAGAGATTGCTAGATTAAGACACTCAACTCCTGGTGTTACATTAATTTCACCACCACCTCATCATGATATTTACTCAATTGAGGATTTAGCTCAATTAATTTATGACTTGAAACAAATTAATCCTAAAGCGAGGATAGGTGTCAAGTTAGTAGCTTTAACAGGTATAGGAACAATTGCAGCTGGCGTTGCTAAAGCAAAGGCCGATATTATTTTAATATCCGGTCATTCTGGTGGCACTGGGGCCAGCCCTCAAACAAGTATAAAATATGCAGGGATACCATGGGAAATGGGTTTAACAGAAGTTAATCAAATTCTAACTTTAAACAATTTAAGACATAAAGTAACGCTTAGAACTGATGGCGGTCTCAAAACTGGTAAAGACGTTGTTATCGCAGCCATGATGGGAGCAGAAGAATATGGAATGGGAACATCTTCTCTAGTTGCAATGGGTTGCATTATGGTAAGACAATGTCATTCAAATACTTGTCCAGTTGGTGTTTGTAGTCAGGACAAATCTTTAAGAGAAAAATTTAATGGAACACCAGAAAAAGTTGTAAATCTTTTTACATTCGTTGCTACTGAAGTTAGGGAAATACTTGCTTCACTAGGCTACAAGTCTATTAACGAGATTATCGGCAGAACTGATTTGTTGTCTCAAGTTAATAAAGGAGCTTCAAATTTAGATGATTTAGATTTAAACCCTTTATTAGTCCAAGCAGATCCTGGAGATAACCCAAGATATTGTAAAAATAAAATAATTAATAAAGTTCCAGATACCTTAGATGAGGAAATTTGGAGTGATATTAACGATAAGATAGATATAAAAAAACAAAATTATTTTAAATATGCTGTCAAAAATACTTATCGATCGGTGGGTACAAGAATATCACATTATATTTATAAAAAATTTGGAGACAAAAACCTTGAAGAAAACACTGTCAGCATAAAGTTGACTGGTTCTGCTGGCCAGTCTTTAGGAGCATTTTTAACAAAAGGGGTCAAAATTATCGTTGAAGGTGATTGCAACGATTATGTAGGCAAAGGATTATCGGGAGGCTCAATTATTGTTTACCCTTCTAAAAAAAATAAACTTGCTTCAAATGAAAACACTATTATTGGAAATACAGTTCTTTATGGGGCAACTTCAGGTAAATTATATGCGTCAGGTCAAGCAGGCGAAAGATTTGCAGTTAGAAATTCTGGTAGTCTAGCAATAATAGAAGGTTGTGGTGCGCACGGCTGTGAATACATGACTGGTGGAACAACAATAATACTAGGCCAAGTAGGTGATAATTTTGCCGCTGGAATGACGGGAGGTATGGCGTTTGTTTTTGATGAAAAAAACACTTTTGAAAACTATGTAAACCCCGTTTCAGTAGTATGGCAAGATGTTCAAACTGATTATTGGAAAAATTATGTAAAAACAAATATAGAAAAATTTTATGATGAGACTAATTCATATATAGCAAAAAAGATTTTACAAAATTTTGATGTAGAATTGAAAAAATTCAAACAAGTTTGTCCGATCGAAATGCTTGATAAATTAGATAATCCAATTACAATGTCATCTAATAACAAAAAAGTCAGCTAATTTTTGAAAAAATATATTTTACCTACAGTTTTATTAATTTCATCGATATTAATTGTAACCTTAACTTGGGAACTTATTAAGTTTCCTTATGACGTTAGTAAACAAATTGCTGGGGAAAGTTATCTTAAAAACTTACACCATCCGTTAAATGATAGTTTAAGATTCGTATTATTTTTAAGTATTCCATTTTTAACACTAATATTCTTTTTTCAAGTTAAAGAAAAAAAATTTTTTATTAATTCTAAAAATCTCCTTGTTCACAATTATAGAAATATAAAAATAGAAAATCATAATTTAAATAAATTTTTTTTTATTTTTTTAATATTAATATTTACTGAGTTTCTTACTTTAAATTTCGGAAACTATAATTATTTTGTAGATATTTTTCATGAAGGACTATGGTTATCTGCATCTCAAAATTCAAAATTAAAAGAGGAATTTTGGTTGTCATCTTACGTTGGTAGAGGTTTTTTTGGAAATTTTCATCCCTATTTAATTTGGAAAATACTTGGCATAGAATCAATCGGATCGATAAGATTTTTTCATTTAATCATAATTTTATTGAATAAAATTTTACTTTTAATGATATCTAAAAAAATCACAGAAATTGTTGACTTGGATAAAGATAAAAAAATTTTATTTTTTACTTTATTAAGCATTATTTTTTTATCTTTCACAAGCTATGGTGAACCAGTATTTATACTAAGATCTTTTTTATTATTAGTATTTGTTATTTTTTTACTAAATTTTTTTTCTAATTATGGATCAAAAATTTTACTTTTTGCTCTAGGTTTTATTTCAAGCATCAGTTTGTTTTGGTATATTGATATTGGAGCTTACATAAATTTTATAAGTCTAATACTAGCACTCTTTTTTATTGCAAGACTTGAGTTTAAAAACTTTGTATTTTTTGTTTTTACTATTCTTGCTTGCTGGGGATCAATTTTTATAATTTTTCCGAAAGAGGAATTTGCTGCGTTTATTCAGAATACTTTACTTATTTTTTCTACAATTGAGTATATACAAGGCTTAATATTTCCAACACCTTTTTCGGGTGATTTCAGATCGACAAGAGCTTTAATAGTTTTCTTAATTACTGGAACAGCAATTATTTATTTTTTGAAAGATTTAAATCAAAAAAATTTAATATTTTTGATTTCTAACATTTTTTTATTTTTAATTGGAATAATTTATTTTAAGTATGGTTTAAGTCGATCTGATAGTGTTCATATAAGGGTAGCACAGAGCTTTGTATATCTTCCTTTTTTTTCAATACTATTGTATTTAGTATTTCAAATTGTTATTAAAAAAATAAGATTTAAAAATTACTTAAACTTTTCAGTTATAATATTATTCATAATTTTTATTAATATTGAAAAAAAATATGAAAATAAAAATGTTAAAAATATAACTAGTTCATTTTCATCTATAAAAAAACTTGTAAATAATGATGACAAAGTATACTTGAATAAGGATTATAATGACTTTGTTATATATTATAAAAAGTTAACTTCATCTGATGAGTGCATCACTCTTTTTACACACGAAGTAGCTTTGACATACTTTATAAAAAAACCAACGTGTTCTAAATTTTATTTAATGTATACATCATCACCAATGGACATCCAAAATCAACTGATCAAAGACATCGCTTTAAAAAAACCCTCTTTTATTGTTTATAATTCAAATTTAGATCTATATGGTAGCAATAGTGATAATTTAAAAATAGTTAACAATTTTATCATTTCAAGATATCAATTTTACGAAAAGTTTAAACACTGGGAAATATATAAAATAAATGATTTTTAAAAACATTAGGTCTTTAGTAGGAAGGTTATTTTCTGAAAATATTCAAATGAAGATAGTTTTAGTGTTATCAGATTTTTTTTGGTTTTTAAGAAAATATTTTTTAGCTATAGAAATAAAGTATCCAAAAGAATTTTTAAATAATTGGAAAAGTATAAAGGCAAATACATCTCAAGACAAAGAGAGAAATTTTACCATTTATCAGTTAACTAAAACTTATAACTCAATTTTTAAAGAACAGGAAACAAATTTAATTGAATTTGGTGTTGATAGAGGAGGTACATTAACTACAATAAGTAAATTTGTTAAACCTAATACAAATATTTTTGCTCTTGACAGTTTTGGATATTATGCGAAAGAAATTAAAAAAGAAGTTACTGATTATGATCCACACTATCAAGGAATGTATAAACCTTTTACAAAAGAAACACGTTTCCACAATTTTGATTACAGCAAACTAGAAGTAAAATTAAATGAAGAAATTTTAAGAAAGAAAAACTGCAATGTTAAAATTGTCAGATGTTATTTTCCAGATATCATTGATAAAAAAATTCTAGAAGAAATCAGTTCCAAAAAGTTTTCGTTTGTACATTTTGATTTTGATTTATTTGTGCCTACATCTGAAGCTATTAAATTTATTAAGCCTAAATTAGCTCAAAACGCGATTTTATTATTTGATGATTATAATAATATTAATCAAGAAGGTGTAAAACATGCTGTAAAAGAATCTGGTTTAGATGTAAGTAAATCAATACAGACACAAAGTGGTCAGTTAATTTGTTGGTTGTAAATGGAAAAACTTAATTTACTTTGCTTTGGTTTTGGGCAGGTAGCAAAAAATTTTATAAAATTATTGAGCTCAGAAAAAGTTGATTTTAAACTTACAACAACTTCAAGAAGTAAATCAGCAATTAAAAATTTTGAAAATATCGAATATCAAAATTTTTCATTAGATGAAAAAACTTTTGATGAAAACTTAATTGAAGCGATAGAAAAGGCAAATTTTATTTTAGTTTCAATACCGCCAATAAATTCACTTGATATTGTAATTAATAATTTTGAAAAAAAACTTAGCAACGAAAACAAAAAATGGATAACATATTTATCAGCTACCAGTGTATATGGAAATCATGATGGAGAATGGGTGAGTGAGCAGAGCGCAACCAATCCAACTTCCATAAATGGTGTTAACAGATTAAAAGCTGAGAAATCTTGGATAAATTTGTTTAATAAATTGAATGCACCAGTACAAATTTTTCGACTGTCTGGAATATATTCAAAAAATTTTAATATTTTGAATCGTTTGCGAAACGGTGAAGCAAGAATAATTAAAAAGAAAAATCAATTTTTTTCAAGGATACATGTTGAGGATATTGCAAAAATTTTATTTCAATCCATCGAAAATTTTAAAAAGGGAGAAATCTATAATATTTCTGATGATAAACCAGCATCAATGGAAGAAGTGACAAGATTTGCGGTAAAAATGTTAGGCTGTGCAGAGCCTGAAACTATTCAATACACTGAGCTGCCAGAGGGAATGTTAAAAAATTTTTACAATGACTCAAAAAAAGTAAGCAATAAAAAAATGAAAGATTATTTTAAGACAAAATTAAAATTTCCAACTTTTGTTGAAGGTCTAACTTATATCAATAACGATTCTTCTTAGCTCTAACAAAATTTTTTTTAAATTTTTACTATTTGAAAGACTATGATCTCCATTTTTAATAACAACTAATTTTTTTTTTGATTTGCTAAAAACAGATAAAACTTTTTTTGAAAAAATAGTAGGCACAACTTCATCTTTTTGACCATGCACCATTGTAACTTTAATATTTGTTTTAATCTTCTTTTGTAAAACTTTATTTTTTCTACCGTCTTTGATTAATTGATGTGTTATTGGATAATTGTATTTACCTGCTTCTAAATAAGTGATTCCATCGTTTATAATTTCTTTTCTTATTTTTTTTGAAAATTTATTCCACATTAATTTTGTTAAAAATTCTGGTGCTGATCCAATGCCTAAAAATCCTTTTATTTGAGTTTTAAAATTATTAAACATTTTTAACCCAATCCATGCACCCATACTTGAACCAATGATAATAAAGTTATTTTTTTTAACAAATTTTTTTATTAATAATTTTACGTCATTTGACCATATTGAGATATTGCCTCTGGTAAAATCCCCAGACGATTTACCGTGACCTGAATATTCTAATGTTAAAAATCCTAATTTATATTTTTTAGCAAATTTTCTAAAAGCTTGAGGTTTTTTACCTTCTATGTCAGACATGAACCCGTGTAAAAAAACGATATAAAGTTTTTTTCTGAAATAATTGTGGATATATCTCAATTTTTTAGTCTTTGAAATTTTTTGATACTTAAATTTTTTCATATAAAGTTATTTTATTTATTTGTTAATATATA
>MDSV01218696.1_pt1 | contig 26570 bp, 14 predicted proteins | sample 810851 | NCBI WGS metagenome assembly MDSV01 (sample SAMN05326640, study PRJNA326480) | marine metagenome | isolation source: seawater | place: Atlantic Ocean: North East | collected 2012
GAGCGCCGTCGCCGCGGCGCGCCGGCGCGCGCGCGCGTCCGGGACGCGCGGCGCCGAGGGGCGCGCCGTGTTCGGCGCGCTCCGCTTGGCGGCGGCGGCGGCTGAGGCGTCCGGCGGCGCCGGGGACGGGGACGCGGCGCGAAGGGCGCCGCCGGACCTGGAGGAGGACGTCCCGCGTCTGCTGGCGTCGGCGTTGACGTGGACGTTCGCGCGGAGCGAGCGCGGTTCAGAGCGCGTCGGCGAGGACGGCGGAGACGCCGAGGCGCTCGAGGCGGCGCGTGCCTTGCTGGACGGCGTCGCCGCGCGAGCGCTCCGCGCGGCGCCGCGGTGGGCCGCCGGGACGTTCGCGGCGCTGGCGAGCGGCGCGTGCGACGCGGGCGAAGGCCTCAACGCTTCGCCGTCCGAGGAAGAAAACGAGCGAGCAGACGCGACGCGCGCCGCGGCGCGCGCCGCCTCGCGCGTCGCCGTTCTCGCGCTCGACGCGAATCGGCAAAAGCGACGCACCACAGAGACGGCGAACGAAGGCGCGAACGTGAGCGCCAAAGTGAGCGCCGAGGCGTGCGTCGCCGCGCTCCGCGGCGCCGCCGACGCGCTCGCGCGCGCCGGCGTCGCCGGCGCGGCGGCCGCGGCGAGCGCCGCGCGGGACGCGGCGCGGGACGTCCGGGACGCGTTTCCGTAGGCGGCTGTTACATACGAATACCTTTTTACCTTCGCGCGACGTAACGAAGCTTCGTTCGCCAACGCGCGCGAGCCGCCGTCGCGGCGGCGGCGCGCCGCGACGAGACGCCGCGCTACACGGCGCTCCTCTGTGCTTATCTGGACTGACTCACATGAAATCCAGCTCATCCTCCACGTCGTACGTCTCGTACTTGTAGTCGTCCAAGCCGGAGTCCCCGCCCTTGGTGCCCTGGTTCAAGAACTTCTTCTTGCCCTTCCCGCTCTTCTGGTTAGCCGCCGTCGCCGCCTTCGCCGCCGCCAGGCTCTCCGCCTTCTCCGCCTTGACCTTCTCGTTGCGGATCGCCACGAGCGTCGCCTCGACCTCCTTCACTTCCGCCGCGGTCATGTGCTTGACCGCGAACGCGTTGAAGCTCTTGACCGCCTCTTTGTAGAACGCGCTCTGGTTCACCGGGGTCAGGAACTTCGTCGCCACCAGCCGGCCGAACTTCGTGAACTCCTTTTCGCTCTTGGGGTTGTACGTCGCGAGGTCCACCTCGGCGCCGTCCGTGCCGAAGAGCTCCTTGGCCGCCTCCAGGTCCGCTTGCTCCACGAGCTTCTGGCGACGCGCCTTCTCCGCGACGGGGTCGTCGAGCGTCTCGTCGACGTACTCCGCCACCGTCTTCTTCACCACCGCGGGCTTCTTGACCGCGGGCTTCTTCACCTCGGGCTCCTCCGCGTCTTCGTCCGCGAAGCGGGGATCGGACGCGATCTTCGCCTTCGCCGCGGTCTCGGCGGCGAGGTCGGGGACCTCAAACTCCTCGTCGTCTGTCGTTTCGGAAGAGCGAGATGGGGATGTCGGACGGGGCGGGGGAAGGCGGTCAGAGGGACGCGCGGCGACGCGAGGAGGGACCCGCGGCGGCCACCGCGACGGGGGACGCGCGACTTCAAACGCGCGAGAAAAGCGAAGTTGGCGGCGGCGACAGGCATCGCGCGGCGCTCCGCGTCGCGGGCGCGCGGCGTCGCGCCGGGCGGTGATTCGGGAGACGCGGGCGTGGAAGCGCGAGACGCACCCCAGTCGAGGTCGGACATGGTGGCTGTCGCGCTGAGTGCGTCGGCGAGTCGAGACCGGCTCGCGCGTGTGAAACTGCGCCTTCTCGGCGCGCAGCGCGTGATCCGATCGGTTTCGGTCGCGCGCGAACGGGCGCAGGTCTGGGCGTCTGGCTTTGACAACTTGACGAGACGAAAGCGCGCGAGTGGGAAAAGGGCGACGCGAGGGACGCGAACCACCACACACGCGATACCGAGCGCGCGTTCGTCGCGCGATCGCCCGTTCCGCCCACCGCTCCGCCCGTCTCGCGCGCTTTCGTCTTGTCGCCGCGTCGGTCAGTTGAACAGACCGAACAGACCGCCCCCTTCGTTGACGTTGGCGGGCTCGGTCTCGGGCTCGGGCTCGGGCTGCGCCTGTTCGGGCGCGGGCGCGGGCGCCGCCTCGACCGCCGTCGCGTCGTAGGTCGCGGCGACGTACCCCTCGTCCGCTTCCGAGACGCGCACGCCCTGCATGCGCACATCCTTGTCCTTGACGTCGGTCGCGTCCCGGAACTGCGCCGAGGAAGAGTTCGCCACGGGCGCCGCCGCCGGCGCCTGCGCCTGCGCCTGCGCCGCCGCCTTGGCGCGCGCAGCCGCCAGCAGCGCCGCTTTCTGCGCGGCGCGGTCGACGAAAACCTCCTCGCCGGCGAGCGCGGGGGACGCGGCGGTCGCGAGCTGGAGCGCCGCGAGACCTGTGATGAGGGCGTTCGCGTTTCGGTGAGCGTTCGCGTATCGCGGTATCGGTGAGCGTTCGCGTTCCGTCGGACGTCCGCGCCTCGCGAACGCGTTTTTCTTCTTCGGCGCGAGATGGGGAACAGAAACTCAAGAAAGACGCGATGCTTTTCGTCGCCGGTTTTTTTTTTATCTTCGCGTCGCGCGAGGACGTGTCGATGTCGTCGCTCCGCCGGGTGGGGCGGCGGCTGGCCGGTCACGTACCGGCGACGGCGGCGCGCCTCACGGCGAGGACCGCCGGGGCGTCGGTCGAGCGCCTGTCGGGTTTCGGTCGACGCGAGCGGGGGGTGGGTCAGCCGCCGAGGTGGTTTCAAAACGGCGGTAACGCAGCCACGTCTCGCGTGCTGAGTAGGCATCGCTCCGGGGACACGCGCGCGGTCGAGTGGAGAGCGCGACAGGGTACCACGACGCGGGCCGAATGCGCACGTGTCGCGATAGCCGTCGCGAGCGCTCGCGCATCGTTCGAAACGGTGAGAGCGACGTACTTGTCCGAGGCTGAGATGGCGACGGGCGCGACGACACCGCCTCTCCGGATCGGCTTCGATGGCGTTTTTTTCGATCCGCCGACGGGGGCGCGGAACGAGACGGCGAGCGCGAGCGGCATCTTCTTCGTGCTGTGTGTGCCTCGAGCGTTCGACGCGAGTGGGGTTGGAACGCCGATGCGGGGTCGACGCGCGCGCGAGAGTGCGGCGGCGGGCGGCGTTGAGCCGTGGAGAAAGGTCTCGAGCGGGCGCTTTTCGCTCGAAGAGGATTTTTATGCCAAAAAATCTACCACTTCGAACCCCTGTCGACGCCTCCAGTCAGCGCGAGCGCGAAAAAGCGCGCTGGAAGCCAAACGAAAGCTCACTCCTCCGGCAGCACGCACTGCGGCGCCGACACTTCGCTGGGGATGTGCACGCCCTCCCTGGGCCAGACCGAGAACGAGCCCTGCGCGCCGTACTCGGCCATCCTCGCCTCTTCCACCTCCTCCCTGGCGATCTTCCTCTCCGCCGCCTCCAGCACCTTGTCGAGCTCCTCAAGCCCGCCGGGGCACTTGGCGAGCTCCTGCGTGCTCAGGAACAGCCCCCACGGCACGCCGTCGAACGCTTCGGTGTGATGGATGGTGTGCCCCGCGGCGATCTTGCGCAGGAACGGCAGCTTTCCGAGCGGCCCGGTGGGGAACCGCTTGTGCACCATGCCGTCGTGCACGTACATGTACGCGATGCCGAAGAACGTGATGCCCAGCCCGGCGCCGAAGCACAGCCCGCCGAAGACGCCGGGGGTCAGGAATCCGTACGCGCACAACGCAAACGCGGGCACGCCGTTGGCGATGGCGAAGATGTCATTCGCCTCGAAGGCGCCCTCGCGCGGGAGGTGATGCGACTCGTGCAGCAGCCAGATGGGCCGGTTCCACTCCTTGCGCGTCTTCAGGGGCATCGTCCACAGGCTCTCGTGCCACAGGTACTTGTGCGCGTAGCGCGCGTAGTACTCCATGCCCACCGCCGCGCCCGCCACCAGCGCGAGCTGCGCGAAAAGCTCCACCCAAGGGAACCCGCCGGCTTCGGAGACTTCCCGCAGCAGGCGCAGGTACGTCGCGGTGATGGCGATGGAGGTCACGCCGCACGTGCTCACCCAGGCGCTCCACTCGTAACTCTCGCCATTCTTCTCGCGCTCGGAGCGCGTCAGGCGCTTCTTCCTCCCGGAAACGGAGACGGGTTTGGTTCGCGGCAACGCCGGGAACTCGCTCGCGTCCTCGCGGGGCTCGTCCGCGCTGCCGAACATCTTGCGATCGGGATCCTGTTTTTCGATCGGCGGGGTGGGAGAGGGACGCGTCGCGTACGGCGTCAGAGGCTGATGATCGAGCGTCCGCGCGAAGCTTCGCGCAGGCGCGCTCGCGCGCCAAGGTCCGATCGACCGCCCGGTCGCTGGAAATCGAACGCGCGCTCGTTCGCGGGCCGCCCCGGACGATCGAACACATCAGTCGACGACGCGTCCGAAAAGCGTGCGCGACGTGTCACCCGTTCGCGGACGATGGATAGATTGGTTGGATAGAGCGCGAAGGGTGGTGTGCGCGCGCGCGTGCGCGCGTGGGTGTCGCGCGGCGTCTCACGCGCGCGCGTGCCCCGCGGAAAGAGGAATCTAGTCGTCACGTACCGCCACCGCGGATCTTCCGATAGAGCTGCCGCGCTTGCCGTCGCGCGCGGCGCCGCGCGCGTTGCCGGCGCCTCGCGACGGCTCGACCCCGTTCCCGACGGCGGTGACGTTTCTCGCCCACTCGGCGCGCTTGAGACGCGCGGAGGGGGTTTTCGAGGCCACCACGATGCCTCTGGAGGAGGCGAACGCGCCGGAGCGCGCGCGTCCATTACCGAACGCGCGCGACGCGGACGTCGAAGAGCGCGCGGTCGCGTTCGTCGCGAGCATCATAGCTGCGCTGTTAGTGCCACGAGCTGCGTCGTGAAGCGCGGATGAGCGCGTGTTCACTTATTCTCGGGAAGCGCGCGCGCGTTCGGGAGGTCGTCAATAACACACGACGGACTCGGAGACCGTTCCTGCGGGGTCACTGGTGACGGGTGAAATCGGACCGAGCGCGCGTCGGTGCGAAGTGGCGGCCTGCGCGCGCGGGCCCGGCGGAAGCTTCGAACGAACGGTGAGACGCGACTGCTCGACGAAGCAAAACAGCCGCGAAACGATGGGACCAAACGTTGCACCAATCATTTTCGCGTTTCGCGCGTGATTTGAGGCTCTGATGCGGCGCGATGAACAAAAATTTTCGAAAGAGAATAATCGTATGGTTTCCAGTTACATCAACCGCGTGTATAGAAAGCAAACTTGATTCTCGGATTTTGCCCGCGCGCCGCAACCACCGACTAGTGCGATCGAGAGTCAGAATCGTCTCTGCTCTATGTGAACGCAGTCATCGGTGGGGATATAGCTCAGATGGCAGAGCGTGTGCTTTGCATGCACAAGGTCCGGGGATCGATACCCTGTGTCTCCATTTTTTTTTTCCGCGACTGCATGCTCACTGAGCGACGGGTCCACTTTGTTCTGTTTCGCGTGCGCCTCGTCCAACCAGCTCGTCAGTGCGCACGGCGCAGGGACCCGCGCGCAGCTGCGATGGCGGCCGGTCCGAAGTCGCAGTACGCGCACCTCACGAACCTCGCGGTGGACTTCGTGCGCAAGCGACCCAACCGTGCGTGCCCGCGTTCCTTTTCCCTCTCCCGACGCGATCGCCCGGCGCCGCTTCCCGACGTTCGTCTGACCTCTCGCGCCTCGCGTCGCAGTGTTCGAGCTGGCGAAGATGCGCCCCTCGTACGGCGTCGGGTCGCGGTTCGCGCGCGCGCGGTGGGAGGAGCGGGGCGCGCCCGACTCGTTCTGGACGGTGACGCGCATGAAACCCCGGCCGAGCGGGCGGAGCGGCAGCGCCTGGGGCATCCTGACGTGGAAGGGCAAGGCGCGGCCGGGCGTGACGCGTATACCGAAAGCGCAGACGCCGGGGATCTGGAAGGTGCTCGAGGAGGAAACCGATGTGCGCGGGCCGGCGCTGGCGATGCCGCCGGAAAAAGAGACGGAGAGCGAGGCGGAGGAGAAGTGACACCGGGGAGGAGGCGCGTGTGGGTGGGCGCGAAAGCCGACGCGCGCGGCGCGACGCCGCGCCGAAAAGAATAAAAAGTACGCTCACTCGCCTCTTTCAACTGAGCCTCCTCTCTTTCGACGACACCGTCTTCTGTCTCCGGATGAGCAGGAAGAACATCAGGAGCGTGGCTGAGAAGACGACGTAGAACAGCACGCCGTGCCCCTCCCCCCCCTCGGACCACGAGAAGTGGTGTTTCGAGTTCCCGTAGTACCAGCCCGGATCGGCATCGGTCGGGTTCGGTCGCGCCGTGACGTACCCGATTCTGTCCAGTCGCGGGAAGGATTCGTCCACGTACCCGCCGGCGACGCCGCGCGCGTACAGCTCCGTCTCGTTCGGCCCATCGCACACCCAACCCCCGTCCGGGTGCAGGTCACACGCGCCCTGCATCTCTCCGTACCCCGCGAACCACGTGTCGATCACGTCCGACCCTTTCACGACGCGCGCGAACGCCGCGAAGCCGCGCGCGTCCAACGCCGCGCGGTTATCCACCAGGTTGACGAAGAGCTCGGCGGTTCGGTTGACGGCGCGCGGCGGAACGGCGCTGGAGTCGTACGCCGAGCTGTAGCTCAGCCACAGCTTATCGTTTCCCGGGCCGTCGGGTCGAACGATCGCCGGCTCGTCCTCCAGGATGGCGCCCGGGTGGTTTTCCCGGTGATCGTACACGCGCGCGAGGCTCGGATCCGCGGCGACGCCGAACTGCACGACGAAGCCCGGAAGCACGCGATACAGCGCCGAGCCGTCGTAGTACCCGTGCCGCACGAGCGTGTGGAGCCGGTCCGCGCCCTTCGGGGATAACGCGCGGTACGCGCGGAAGGTGACGTCACCCGCGGTGGTGTGGAACGCGTAGTCGCACGTCGCGGGCGCGCGCCCGGGAACCAGCGCCGTCGCCGTCGAGGTGGTGGCCGCGTCCGCCGCGGTGGCCGGATCGCACAGCGGCGAGCCGGGACACGAGGGCGGGGTCGGCCACTGCGACTGGGGGAGGGCCGCAGCGGGGGCGGACGAGGGCGCCATCCGGGGTACCGGGGACCCCTCCCGCGGGACCCGCGCGTCGCCTCCGCCCGCGCAGTCGGCCGCGGGGAGAACTGGAACGACGCGTCCCTTCGCGAAGAAAAAAGGCGCGAGCGGTGTTGGAGGCGTCGGTCGCGCGTTTTTTTATCCGCGCGTCCGCGACGTCGTCCGTTGCGAGCCGATACGTATGTATCTGATAGCCGAGCAAGCCGAGGTGCCGAGAACTTTTAGCCGACCCCGCAGGTGCGCTCGCGCGGGGGTGGCGCGCGCGCGGGTTAGGAGGATGCCCGACCCCTTCGCGACGCTCGGCGAGCTCGCGAGGACCGCGGATGACGCGCTGGGCGCGTGTCGCTCGCGCGCGGCGTCTCTCCGGACGCGCCACGAGGCGCTCGTGGCGGACGGCTTCGGCGACGCGAAGGGCTCGGGCATAACGGACGATCCGATGCGCGACGTGTTCGACGCCTTCGACGCCCCCGCGCATCTGACGCTCGTCGAGCGCTTCGCGGAGGCGCTCGAGAGGTCGCACGCGTCGTCCGAGCCCGCAGCTCCTCGACGCGCGGACTCGCGAAGCTCGTTCGTGCGCCTGGAGGCTCGCCTGCGCACGAGCGCGAAGCGGTGCGAGGCGCACCTGGCCAGAGGCGCGCGCGGCGCCGCGCTCGCGGCGCACCTCGACGGCCTCCGCGCGCTGTGGACCGCGGAGGGCGCGCTGGCGTACAAGTCCACCACGGAGGACTTCCTGGGGCGCGTCGAGCGCAACCGCGCGGCGCTCCTCCGCGCGTGGCGCGGCGCGCTCGCCGAGACGCTGCGCGCGCTCGATCCTCTCGATCCGGGACCGCGGGGCGAAACGCTCGGAGCCTTTTTCGTCGCTCGCGGCGAGAAGGGCGCGGATGCCGCCGCGCTCGCCGCCGGCGCGTGTCACTGGCTCGAGGCGCGCGTCGAGCGCTCGAGCGCCCCCCCCGCTCCCGGTGGCGCGCCTTCCGAGTCCGGCGCGCGCGCGCACGGCGGGCTCCGCGGTGTGTTCGCCGAGCGCTGCGCGCGCGCGCTCGAGGAAACGGAGGAGACGAACGCGTCCGCCGCGTCCGACGCAACGGCGCGCGAGAAGGACGAAAACGCGCGCTTTTTTGACGGCGGAAAAGACAAAGACGCGTCTTTTCTTTTGGCGGGACGTCTGGCGCGCGCGGCGGCGGCGGCGGAACATTCCGCGCGAGTCGCCGCGTCCCTTCCTTTCGGCGACTTCGCCGCGCGCACGCCGGAGTGCGCGTCGGAGTTTGCGTCGCGACACGATCCGCGTCCGCGCGCCGCCGCGTTCGCGGCCCACCCTTTCTCCGCGTGCGCCGCCGCCGCCGCGCGCGCGGTCGGGCGCGCGCTGGACGAGACCCTCGACCGAGACTCGGGCCTTTCGGTGCCCGGCGCGGCGGAGAAAGGCGACTTCGCCGCGCCGCCGCCGCCGGACCTCGAGACCGGCGCCGCGGAGGTGGCGTCCGTCCTCGCGGCGTTCGGCGGCGCGCGCGTCGCGTGCGCGGCGTTCTCGAAGCGCGTTTTTTCTTCGGAAGCTCTGCGCGGCGAGGCTTCGAGGGTGTTCGAGGCGGAGTTTGCGGCGAGGCGCGCGAGGCTGGAGGCGACGCTGTCGCGACGCGCGCGCGCCTTCGCGGCGTACGGAAACGGAACCGAGACGGCCGAAGACGGGACGTCTTCTTCTTCCGCGCTCGAGTCGCTCGAGTCGCTCGAGTCGGCGTTTTCGCGCGCGCCCGCTCTGCGCGCGCTGGACATCTTCGCGCACATGCTGGAAGAACCCGCGCGCATGCCGAGAGACACGTGCGCCCCGGAGCGCGCGTGCGCGGCGCGCGCGCTCGCCGCCGCCGGCGAGGGGCTGGCGGCGCGCGCCGCGGCGCTTCTGTCCGCGGACGCCGGACCCGAGACCGCTCCCGAGACCGAGACCGAGACCGCCGCGCTCCGGCGCGCGTGCGCGGTGAGCCGCGTCGCCGCCGCCGGCGCGCGCGCGATGCGAAGACTCGAGTCCGTCGAGGAAGAGGCGCTGCGGCGGATGGCGGACTCGCCGGACCCGCCGGACCCGCCGCACGTCTCGGGACGGGACGGCGGTTCAGGGTTAGGGTTAGGCTCGGCCGGGCTGGAACGCGTCGCGCTCGCCGCGCGCGCCTCGGCGGCGCGCGCGGCGGCGGCGGCGGCGTCCTCGGCGCTGCTGGAGGGCGCCGCCGCGCAGCCCTGGGGGTTCCACCGCAAGCCGGAGGCCATGTCAGGCGCGCAGCCGTGCTCGCCGCACATCGTCGCGTGGCGAGCCTGCGCCCTGCGGGGACTCGACAGGCTGGAGAAGGCGTGCGGGTTCTTCGCGGCTCCGGGAGACGCCGACGCGCGTCTCGCGACGTTCGCCGTTTCCGAACGCGTCGACGGCGCCGAGACGCTCGCGGCGTACGTCGAGTTCGTCGCCGCCGAGTCGGTGGGCGCGTACGCGCGCGTCGTGCCGTCGCGCGCGTGGCGCGACCGGTACGCGTGGGACGCGCGCGCGATCGCCGCGACCCTGCGCGTGATGGATCGAAGGCGTATCGAGCGGGAGAAGGAAAACGGAGACGCGACGTCGGAAGGCGTGGAAAAAAAAAGTCGCGTCGCCGAAGCCGCCGCGCGCGCGCTCGTCGAGAGGGCGGCGCTCCTGCGGCGCCCGGCGTCCGCGACGCTCGAGTCGCTCGAGTCGCTCGAGTCGCTCGAGTCGGCGTCGAGTGACGGTGGCGACTCGAGCGGCGAAGCGGACCGCTTCGAAACGCGTCCCGACGAAAACGTAAACGCGGCCCGCGGCGAGGCGCGCCGAAAAGAAAAAAGGCGCGCGCGGGGGCGCGGCGCGTCGTTCGAGCGCCTCTGGCTTTGTTCCGCGGATCCGGAGGCGCGCGCGCCTTGGCAGTGGACGCCCGTGGACACAAACGAGGCGTTCGACGAAGAAGAAGACCTTCATGTGGACTTTTTTCGCCCTTGGCCGCCGAAAAGCGCGAAGACGAATGGCGACGGCGCGCCGTTCGCGCGGGCGGACGCGGCGTGGGCGGCGGCGGAGGCGCGTCTGGCGTCGTCGGCGAGCGCCGACGCGCGGCTCGCCGCGTTTTGGCACAGGAGCGAGCTCTCGACGCGCGACGTGACGCCGCTCGAGCCGGAGGAGGCGGCGATGAAGCACGCGTTGGTCGCGGAAGCGAAGAGACGTCGCGGAGGCGCGAACTAGCGCCAGTCGCGGCGGCTGCGGTCTCGCCGTTTCGCGAGAGCGCTGAGAGAGGCGACTTTTAGTGCAAAACAAATGGCTCGAACGATCTGAAACTTTTTCTGCGTCCTTCGCGCTTCGTGGGCGGTCATCCGAACGGCGCGCGGGATGCGTCGCGACGACCGGCGCGACGACCGGCGCGACCGCGACCGGTCGCGCGACCGTCGCGGCCGCGATGACAGACGCGGCTTGGACCGCGGGGCGGACTACCACCGCCGGGACGACCGCGACTTCGACCGGCGCCAACACGACAGGGCCCGTTCGAGGTCGAGGTCGCGAAGCCCCGGCCGTTATGGGCGCGACCACAGGGACGGTCGCGACGGTCGTCACGACCCGGGCAGACACGACGACCGGCGTCACGAGCCTCCCTCCGCTCCCGCCGCGGAGCCGGCACCGGCGAAACGCGCGGAGGTGCGTCGTGTGCCTCCCACCCGCCGTCTCCACGCGCGCGTCGCCATCCCTAAATCCATCGCGCTTTCGGCTTTCTTTCGCGACGCGTCCGGTCCCGAACCCCGAACCCCGAACCCCGACCCCGACCCCGACGCTGACCCTCCTCCCTCTTCGCCTCTTCTCTCTCTCCCGATTCTGAACGCGCAGCCCCCGTCCCTGGAAGAGCTGGTCAGGAAACGCGAGGCCGAGGCGCGGGCGTCCGCGCGCCCGTCGTTCGTGAGCAAGAAGGACAGAGAAGCCGCCGCGTTGCGACGACGAGAGGAGGAGGTGGCGGCGCGCCGGAACGGAGGCCGTTCCGCCTCCGGCTCGGCGGGTCAGGACGGGTCTGGACGTCCTTTTCCTTTCCGCGAAACGCGCGCGGACCCTGCCTGGCGCGGTGGCGCGGACGACCGCGGCGGCCGCGACCGCGACCGAAGGCGCGACTGGACCCGAGGGGGACTCGGGGACGACGCGAGAGACTCGGCGCGCGCGCGCGCGCGCGAACTGGAGCTCATCCGAGCGCAACACATGGGCGGCGTTCCGGCGAAGAAGAAAGTCACGAAACCCAGTGACAAGTTCAAGTTCAAGTTCGATTGGGACAAGGACCAGGACACGTCCGTGGATTTGAACCCCCTGTACGACAAACCGCACGAGAGCGCGTTGGCGTTTGGCCGCGGCGCGCGCGCCGGCGTGGATCGCCGCGTGGTCGCCGAGGAGGGCGCCCGGCGGCAAATGGCGCTGGTTTCCCAGTCCCGCCGCGACTTGGGCATCGGGCGCGTCACGGACGAGGAGGCGTCGCGTCTGCGCCGCGGCTCGCGCGTGGCGTCCGAGCGCGAGGCGCGCGAGGCGGCAGACGCGAAGCGCGGGCACTGGTCCGAGAAGTCGGCGGCGGAGATGACGGAGCGCGACTGGCGCATCTTCCGCGAGGACCACAACATCACGACGCGCGGCGGGCGTCTGCCGACGCCGATGCGGAGCTGGAGCGAGGCCAAGATGCCCTCGGAGATCGTGCGGGCGATTCAGAAGGTGGGGTACGACACGCCCTCACCCATCCAGATGGCGTCCATACCCATCGGCCTGCTGAAGCGCGACGTCATCGGGGTGGCCGAGACCGGGTCGGGCAAGACGTGCGCGTTCGTGGTGCCCATGTTGGCGTACATCATGGAGCTCCCGCGCATGACGGACGAAGTGGCCACGAAAGGCCCGTACGCGCTGGTGATGGCGCCCACGCGCGAGCTCGCGCAGCAGATCGAGGAGGAGACGGTGAAGTTCGCGCACTTCCTGAACTACCGCGTCGCCTCGGTGGTCGGCGGGCAGGACATCGAGCAGCAGGGGTTCAAGCTGCGCAAGGGGTGCGAGATTGTCATCGGCACGCCCGGGCGCGTCATCGACGTGCTGGAGCGTCGGTACACCGTGTTGCAGCAGTGCAACTACATCGTGCTGGACGAGGCGGACCGCATGATCGACATGGGGTTCGAGCCGCAGGTGAACGCGGTGATGGACGGCATGTCCGCGGACTCGCTCAAGCCGCTCGAGGAGGCGGAGTCGCTCGACGCGGCGGCGGCGGAGGGCGCGGCGGAGCTCGGGACGAAGTACCGCATGACGTACATGTTCTCCGCGACCATGCCTCCCTCCGTGGAGCGGCTGGCGCGCAAGTACCTGCGCAACCCCGCGGTGGTGAACATCGGCAGCGCGGGCAAGTCGTCGGACCTGATCAAACAGGTGGTGCGGTGGATGACGAAGCAACAGAAGGCGCGCGAGCTCGAGTTGACGCTGAGCCAATTCCCGGACACGCAGGCCATCGTGTTCGTCAACGCGAAGCGATCGGTGGACGCGGTGTGCGCGAGCGTCGCCAAGCTGGGGTACTCCGTGGCGTCGCTGCACGGCGGCAAGTCGCAGGACGCGCGCGAGGAAGCGCTTCGCGGGTTCAAGGCTGGCGAGTTCGACGTGCTGGTGGCGACGGACGTCGCCGGGCGCGGCATCGACGTCAAGAACATCGACCTGGTGGTGAACTACGAGCTGCCTTTCGCGATTGAGAACTACACGCACCGCATCGGGCGCACCGGACGCGCGGGTCGCGCGGGAACCGCCGTGGCGTTCCTCACCGCGGAGGACGCGGACATCATGTACGACCTGAAGGCGCTTTTGAAGAGCTCGAACAACGCCGTTCCGCCGGAGCTGGAGCGGCACGAGGCGAGCCGCGTCAAGCCGATGCGCGACGGGAACGGGGGCTGGGGCGCCAAAATGACCCGCGAGCAGATGCAGGGCATGCAGGAGATCATCCACTGACCGACCGACGCGAGGAGGACGAAGAGGCGAGCGTCCGGCGCGGCGCGATCGCGCGCCGTCGCGCGCGCGATCGCGGCTGTGTAGCAGCGTATCGACTGCGTTACCTCTGCATAGAAAATGATTACACGGCACACAGACAGTATCGCCACGCGTCTTACCTCCTCTGCCGTCGTCACGGGAACCACTTCGTTTTGTCGTCGCCGACGACGAATCGCGCGACGTCCGCGGGCTCGTACCCCGGCGAGAAGGTTCCCGCCTCGGCGATCTCGACGATCTTCCCCGCCGCGGCCGGCGCGAACGCCGCCTCAGCCATGACGCGCGCGACGAGCTCGCGACTCACCTCGCCGCTCGCCATGACATTCCTGGGCGTGGCCACGAGCGCCGTCTTCGGGGGCTCGCCGCGAAGACCCGCGGGGCGCACGATGCAGTACTCCAACCCGGAGTCGACGAGCGCCCTCTCGCCGACGAGTTTTTCGTCCAACACGCCTCCGAACGCGTTGGTGATCTTGAACCCGGGCGAGTCCTCCGCGCCCATCGCGCGGCCGTCCGTCAGGATGGAGGAGATGAGCACGACGCGCCGCACCGTCCCGCTGCGCACCGCGGCGTCCACCAAGTGCACGACGCCCTCGTTATCCACCGCACGCGCGGCGGCGGCCATCTTGAACGGGTTGCCCGGGACGAAGCCCGTGCAGATCACGACGATCGTCGCGCCGACGGATTTCATCGCCGTCGCCAGTTCGTCCGCGGGCATCGTCACGTCGAAGCCGGGCAGTAGTTTGACGTCGCCCTCGTCCACCCCGAGCTTCTTCGCTTTCGCCTCGGACCGCACGGCGGCGACGACGGCGGCGTCCGCGTCGCCGCGCCGGCGGAGCTCCTCCACCACCAGGCGGCCGGTCGCGCCCGTCGCGCCCACCACCAGCACGGTCCTCGCGCTCTCCGCCGCCAGCGCGGGAGCGGACGCGAGCGGCGAGGCGCTCGCGAGCGCGGACGCGGCGAGCGCGGAAACCAGGGTCTGGCGGCGCGAGGGGGGGAGAGGGGGAGGGGAGAGGTCCGCCTCCGTCGGAGTCGTGTCCGCGTCCGCGTCGGGAGAGGAGGCCATCGCGCGGTGGCGAACGGCGCGGCGGGCGCGCGCGTTCGAGCGCGCGCGCGCGGCGAGCTCTCGCGGGGGGGCGAGACGCGCGGCGGAGGAGACGCACGCGGCCATCGTGTTCGGTCGGGTCCGGGTCGGTCGCGCGCGCGCGGCGGGAGCTGGCCGCTCGAACCCCGAAGCGATGGATAAAAAGAGAGGTGAAAAAGTCAGCATTGCGTGCGATTGCCGAAAGGCAGTCGCCGCGTCAGCGCACCCGACCGGCACCCGGGAGTTATAGACCCTTGCGTACTGTAGAAAATTATCCAGTCAGCTTCTCCGAGGTTAGTTTCGTCGCGGCGGCGGCGGCCCGCAGTTTCGCGCGCGCGCCGAGCACGCCCGCCCGTGTCGTGACCCGCGCGATGTCGTCCACCCGCGACCAAGCGGTCGCCGCCCGGTCGGCGAGCCGCCAGCTCCAGAACCTGTCCAGCGAGAAGCGCGCCGAGCTCCTGTGCGCCATCGCGGATGCGCTCGAGGCGAACGAGCCCGCCATCATGGCGGCCAACGCAGAGGACATGAAGACCGCGGAGGCGGCGCACACCGAGCCCAACCTGATGAACCGCCTGAAGATGAAGCCCGGGAAGATCGCGCAGCTCGCGGAGGGCGCGCGGCAGATCGCGGCCATGCCTGAGCCCATCGCGCGCACCCTGAGCAAGATGGAGATCGCGGATGGGCTCGACCTCGAGCAGGTCACCGCGCCGCTCGGCGTGCTCCTCATCATCTTCGAGTCCCGGCCGGACGCGCTGCCGCAGATCGCGAGCCTCGCCATCCGCTCGGGCAACGGCTTGCTGTTGAAAGGTGGCAAGGAGGCACAGAACACCAACGCCGTGCTTCACCGGGTCATCGTGGAGTGCTTCCCGCGGTTCGGCGTTGCGCGCGAGTGCATCGTGCTCGTCGAGGGCCGCGAAGCGGTGAGCGACATCTTGAAGCTGAGCGACGTGGTGGACCTGGTGATCCCGCGCGGCAGCAACGACCTCGTGTCCTACATCCAGAACAACACCAAGATCCCCGTGCTGGGCCACGCGGACGGCGTGTGCCACGTGTACTTCGACGAAAAGGCTGACCTGGACATGGCGTGCCGCCTCGCAGTGGACAGCAAGACGGACTACCCCGCCGCGTGCAACGCGCTCGAGACGCTGCTGGTGCACGCGTCGCACGTGGCGAGCGGCGCCTGGGACGCCCGGATCAAGCCCGCGATGCTGCAGGCGGGCATAGAGCTGTTCGGTGGGAAGCGCGCGGCGAAGGCGTTGTCGCTCCCGCCCTGTCCGGCGCTGCGGCACGAGTACGGGCGCCCGGCGATGACGGTGGAGGTGGTGGACCACCTGGACGCGGCGATCGACTACATTCACGCCCACGGCTCGGCGCACACCGACTGCATCATCACGGACGACGCGGGCGCCGCGTCTGAGTTTCTGCGGCGAGTGGACAGCGCGTGCGTGTTCCACAACTGCTCGACGCGCTTCTCGGACGGGTTCCGCATGGGCCTCGGCGCGGAGGTGGGCATCTCCACCAGCCGCATCCACGCGCGCGGGCCGGTGGGCGTCGAGGGCCTGCTCACCACGCGGTGGCTCCTGCGCGGCCGGGGGCAGTACTCGGACAAAGACACCGCCGTGAAGTACACGCACCGGGTGCTCCCCACGGACGAGCAGTGGATGTACCGCGCGATGGGGTACGTGGGGCTCGCGGTCGGGATCGCCAACGCCGCGCACATCGGGATGCAGCTGTATAACATGCGGAAAAAGTGACGAGGAAGGAGGCGAGAAAAACGCTCAAAGCGCCGCGTCGCGGCGAGTGGCGAGGCTTCGGCTTTTCGGACGACGTCGAGAAGACGAAACCGAAACGTGCGTGTGTGTGTTACGTATCACAAACCATCTTCAAATGCTCGCGCGCGCTCGCGCGGAACTCGCGCGTTTCACGCCCCCCTCGTTTGTTTCGTCGTCGCGCGTCATATGTGCGCGAGCTCCTTGAGGTGGTTGAAGTTTTTCCCGAGAATCTCGCCCGACGTGGAGATGCGGAAGTCGTAGCCCCGCTCCTCCGCCCACTTCTGGATCACGGGGCGCGCGTCGTGGTGCCTGTACCGGGGCATCGTGGGGAACAGGTGGTGCACCAGCTGCGTGTCCATGCCGCCCCACAGCCACGCCTCCAGCCCCTTGACGTCCGCCTCGCGCGTCGAGCGGAACTGGATGTCCACAAACTGCCCGTTCTGCTCGAACATGATCTCCTCCGTCTGGTGCGTCGCCGTGACCAGCGAGCCCACCAGGAAGCCGCCCACCAGGATCGAACCGAGCGCGACAGAGAGGGGCAGCGCGGTGAACAGCCACGTGTAGTGCACGGCGAGCAGCGCGAGCTCGGTCTTGTCCTTGCGCGCCCACGCGGAGGCGACGGAGTGCCGCCGCCACAGCGCGTACGTGAACGCGTACAGGGGATAGCCGTACCAGTGCTGCCACTTGCGCATCGCCGGGTTGTCCGGCCGGCCGGTGACTTCGGGGGACTGCAAAAAGTACAGCGGCTCGAGCTTGATGTCCCCGTCCCGCCCGTCGATGTTCGTGAACGAGTGGTGCATGTTGTGCTTGTTCTGCCACCACTCGGCGGAGAAACCGTTGGTGAGCGCGCCGAAACCGCGCATCGCCGAGCACCATTTACCGCGGCCGTGGATGTAGTCGTGCGCCAGCCACCCCGCCTGCTGCATGCCGAGCCCGAGCGAAAGCGTCGCGAGGATGGGGTGCGATTTTGCCAGGAACCAGCCCAGACCGTACAGCCCGAGCGTCGTGGCCAGGACGGCCGCCTCCTTCAGCGGATCGCGCGCGAACCACCCCTCCCGCTCAAACTTTTTGCGAAGATCGGCGAACGCGGCATCCGCCTGGCCGGGGCTTACGTCGAAGGTGTGCGGCGCGCCGGGGGGGGAGGCGCTCCGCCCGACGCCGGAGAACACCGCCTCCTCACCCTCCGCGAGATCCTCCTCGGGGCCGCCGCATTTGGGCAGCATCGCCAGGCGGCGCGCGGCGGTGTCGTCCCCGTTGGGGCCGTACGAGTGCAGGGCGTAAAACACATCCGTCGCGTCGCACCCGTCCATGAGGGTGATGAACAGACTGCCTCCGGGGTGCGCCTTCGCCCAACCCGTGCAGTCGTACCACTCGCCGTCGATGCGCAGACGAAGCTTCTTCTTCGTGCGCTTCTCCTTGACCGCGGCGGCGCCGTCGCCGTCGACGTCCGCCACCGCGGGGGGCGCGAACGGGCTCAGGAACGCGGCCCGGGGGCCTGCCACGTCTCCCCGCGCGGAGGTGTCCGGCGCGGGAGCGGCGACGTGACGCGCGCGCTCGTTGCGGACGGGGCGCGCAGCGACGGCGGCGGCGCGGCGGATCCGCGCGGCGGCGGATCCGCGCGCGACGACGCCCGCGGCAGCTAGGCCGGCGGGAGAGACGGCGACGCGCATGGCGACTTGGCCCGCGCAGGCCCAACGACGGCATTTTCCGCGCGCGCGCCGGACACGTGATCACGGGCAACGTGGCTCACGTTCGTGCGGTCCTGGGGTCGAGTCATCGTTCGGGAAGATTGCGTCTCTTAGAAAACGGTTTCCGCGATTTCTCGATTTCACCCGCCAGCCGATAAAAGCCGATGAAACACTCGCATTTCGATCGGGGAATTTCGGACGAGCGCCGTTCAACCACGATCAAGCGTCGGCGTTTTTTTTCTTTTTCTTTTCGAGACGGCACAAGTCCGGGAGTTTTTTTCGCCAGTTGTGTCGTTTCGCCGCGAAAGAATCTTCCTAATGCTTCGTGCCGACCGCCTCGCCACACTCAGCACCGCACGAGACCGCGGGTCGAACCGTTCTCTTCAAAAGAGCCCACGCACCATGTTCGCCGCGCTCGCCCCCGCGGCGTCCGCCGCGTTCGCCCCCGCCCCCCCCGACCGCGGCCGCCCGACGGTCCGCGCCGTCGCGTTCGTCGCGCATCCTCGTCAGCGACGCGTCGCCTTCGCGCGGCGTTCCCGAGCTTCCCGTTCGGTCGCGCGCGCGGCCGCCGGCGACGCGTCGGACGACGCGTTCCCCGCCCCCCCCACGTTCGCGGGCGCGCCGATGGATCCCGGGAGCGCTCACGGCCAGATGCTGGCGCACGTGCTGGACAACGAGTCGCACCTGTTCACGGCCGCGGTCGAGGCGACGCTGGACCGCATGTCCGAGGAGCTGGATGCGGATGAGCAGAGGCAGGGCTCGGTGGACGTCACCACTGACGAAGGCGATTCGAGATCGAAATCCGCCGCATCCGCCGCATCCGGCGACGGCGGGCTGGTGCTCTTCCGTCGCATCCAGGCGATGCGCGCGGCGGAGCGCCGGAACGGCGTGCAGGACGTGATGTACGCGAACATCCTGCAGAAGTTCCGCAGTCTGAACGTGGATATGCTCCCGCCTCTGGACGAGGAGATGCTCCACTTGAGAGGCGTGGACCTCACGCAGCTCACCGACGGCGTGCACTCCGTGGAGGCGCTCTCGATGGTGAAGGAGCACCTGATGGGCATGCTCGGCCCCGAGGCGAGCGCCGCCTACAGCAACACGCTCGTGCGCACGTCCAAGCTGCAGGCGGCGCAGATGTACGCGGCGTCCATCATGTTCGGGTACTTCCTGCGCAAAGCCGACAAGAGATTCTCGCTGGACCGCGCCATGGGGACGCTGCCCCTGAACCCCGAGCAGAGCGCGCGCTCGCTCGAGGCGCTGTTCGAGTCCGCCTCGAACATGGACAGCGTCGACGAGGCGGACGCGGACGCCGCTCCGTTCGTCGGGGGCGCTTCGGAAGATTTCGCGACTTCGACGGCGAGCGCCGACGGCAAACTCACGTTGAAGCAGTACATCCAGAGCTTCGACGCCGCGACACTCGCGGAGACGGCGCGCGTGGTGAGCCTGGAGGGCGTCGTCTTAGCGGAGCGGCAGACGGGCGCGCTCTTCGGCTCGGTGGAGGCGCTCGCGCGGGAGATGCAGAGCGCGCTGGAGGAGGGCGGCGAGCCGATCACGTCCCCGGAGGAGCTCATGCGACGCGTCGAGGACATCGTGGGGGGGGGGAAGGTGGCCACCGTGACGCTGCCGGTCGCGACGCAAAGGCGGGTCGTGCTCGAGGCGGTGGCCTTCGGGAGCTTCCTGCGCGACGCCGAGACGTTCGTGGACGCGCGCGACGGGCGGCTGCTCACGCCGGCGCCGCCCAGGCAGGGGCCGCCGGGGATGCTGGGCGGGGGGGGGGACCAGGACGGGGGCGCGCGCGTGTAGGCGTGGGAGCGCGCGCGGGGAGACGCGCGCGCCTGCGCGCGAACGCGAATCGAGCGAGGAGCTCGCGAGCTACGGTATTACATAGCAGACCGTCGCGTTGAAAGCGAACGCGAATGGCCGCCTTCCTTCGAGCGAGACGAAAAGTGCCAGATGTGATCAAAAATTTCGCGCCAATCCGTCGGCAGCCCAAGGCTGAAATGGTGGGCGACGATCGACCCAGAGTCCGGGCTGACGTTGACCACACCGTCACCGTCGTTCGGGACTTCTTGGACCCTCGTCCCGGCGCGAGATATCGCATAGCATCACGCGCGGATACTCGTGGGAAGCGCGCGCGCGATGCCGCGCGGCGCGCGGCGTCGCGCGGCGTGCACGGCGGTCGCGCTGCTCCTCGTGTGCGTGGTCCCGGGCGCGTTTTCTGGGGAGGACAAAGGAGCGCGGCACTTCGAGCGACGGCGTTTAGGAAGTTCCGAAGGACCGATGGAGAGGCTCGGGTTGGGTGAGCGGAACGTGAAACGAGCGCGCGGCGCGAAGACGGACGCGCGCGTTATGCGCCTAGGTAAGCGCGTGGTGGACTTGGACGCCGAGATCGAAGCCGAGCTCGCGGGTCGGCCGCCTCTGGTGCGAGGGAAGGCTCCCGGCGTGCCCCATCGCTCGCTCCTGGAGACTGGCGACGCTTCCGGGGAGACCGAGGTGTCCGACGTGCGATGGCGCCTGCTGGACGACGCGGGCGGTTCGCGCGACCCCCCCGACCCCTCCGATCCGCGGTGGGGCGACGGATCCGGCGACGTGGTGACGCAGTTCCTGGTGGCGACGGACGGCGCGAGAGGCGCGTTCGACGCGGTGGCGGCGGCGGTGGAGGCGCACGGCGGCGGCGTGGCGGGGATCGTCCCTCCGACGTCGTACGTCGCCGTGGGCGGCCCCGCGGCGGCGGCGGCGGCGCGCGACCTGCCCGGGACGATATGGGTGGGGCTGCTCAGCCCGAAGGATATCGTGATGGGCGGGATGGACGCCGCGGGCGCGGCGGAGAGGACGACTCTCGGCGAGGACGGACGCGCGTTACTGGAGGTTTCCGTGCCGTCGCTGTTCGCGTCGGACGACGCGGACTCGAACACGCAGACTCGACGCCGGCCGCGGGGCGTGCCTCGCGCGCTGGCCGAGGCGATCGCGGCGGCGTTCGCGACCACCGCCGCGGCTGCGTCGGGGGACTCGGGGGCGTGGGCGCGGCCGATGGCGGCGTGGGCGCGCGACGGCGTGGGCGTTCCCGGCGACTCGGCTCATTTCTCGTACGCGAACGTCACGCGGGTGCTCGTCGGCGCGCGTCCCGAGGGACTCGTCGCGACGGCGCGCGCGCTGGCGGCGCATCGCGCCGCGCACCTGGTCGCGCCTCGCGCGCGCACGCGAACGATGCGTCCCGTGCCCTCCGATCGGTCGCGTCGACCGCGGCGCGACGTCGACGACGCGACGACTTCTGCGAAGCCGCGCGACCTGATCGCGGGGCGGCGACTTTCCAACGCGGAATCGATTGCCGGCCTGCAAGGCGAGGAGCTGGCGGGCACGACCGCCGACACGCCGTTCTGGGACGCCGGCATCACGGGCGCGGGCCAAGTGGTCGGCGTGGGCGACACCGGGGCAGATCGCGCGAACTGCTACTTGAACGGCGAGGACAAGTTTGTGCTCGTGCGCACGATTCAAGGCTACGACGACGTCGACGAACACGGCCACGGCACGCACGTGTGCGGCTCGGTGGCGGGGTACTCAGCCAACTCCGGCGCGGACGCGGACGGCGCGGCGTACGACGCGCAGATCGCGCTGACGGACTTTTCGGACCACACCTCCGGAGACTTGCTTAACTTTGAAAGCATGGGCGATGACTTTTACGAGCACGCGCGCGAGGTCGGCGCTCGAATTCACTCCGACTCGTGGGGACGCAGTTCTGTTTGGTACCGGTTGTACCTTCCTCTGCTCTTTGATATAGAGGAGTGGGAGGAGAGCGCGTACATCACGGAGTCACAGGAAGTCGACGCGTACGCGACTGACTACCTGGATTTCCTTCCCATGTTCTCCGTGGGGAACGAAGGGCCTTCGGAGACGACCTACGGGATGCCTGCTAACGCGAAGAACGCGTTGGCGATTGGCGCGACGCTCTCGCCAGACTCGACATCCGTGTACTCGTTCGACGACAGCAGCCAATACTGCAATGCGACTTGCGCTAACCACACTGACCATAGCGGGCGGTTTTCGTTCCTGCCACAACTCAAAGGGGATTGGGGATATGAAGGTTTGGGTGTTTACGCGCTAGACATCGGAGGGCCAGAAGCCGCGCACTGGGCGCACCTGAGCGGCGAAATCCGCGCGATCAGCGCAAACACTTGGCTCTCGGAACCCGCCTCGGGGGTACACGCGTTCGACGCCGCCGTCGCGATCGTGGCCGACCCGATTGACGCGTGTTCGGCGTTATCGAACGACGTCTCCGGGAAAGTTGTCATCGTGGCCGAAGAAGGCTCGTGCTACGAAGCCGACAAAACCCGACGGATCGTCGCCGCGGGGGGAGTCGCCGTCGTGATGGTGAGTAGTAACTACACGAAGTCCTGGGTATTCCCATCATACTACAAGGGAACGTTCGAATACGAAGGATTTCGGATCCCCACGCTGGCCTTCGTGCCTGCTGGACCGTATTACGATACGCCGTTTCTCGTTCCGGAAGACACAAATTACGGCGGGGAGTTCTCGGTCACGATCCCCGTCCTTGGCATCCCTTTGAAAGAAGGCTTACTGTTGGCTGAGATCGTAAACGACGAGCCCGGAACTACTTTGTCTGCGAGACTGATGGACACGACGGATACTGATTCGCCGAGACACGAAAACCTGGCGTATTTCTCATCCGGAGGGCTGACGTTCGACGGGCGCATCAAACCCGACTTGGTCGCGCCGGGGGACTCCATCGACAGCGCAGACCTGACTGATTCTGGAAACACGTGCGGGACGGTACAAATGAGCGGGACGTCGATGGCCACGCCTCTCGCCGCGGGTTCTATCGCGCTGTTGCGTCAGTACTTCACCGACGGGTTCTACCCCACGGGAACGAAAACGTCCGGCGACGAGTTGACGCCGAGCGCGGCGCTGCTGCGCGCCGTGGCAATCAACGGCGCGCGCTCGTTGAAGGGATTCGACTGGCGCGGGAACCCACTCGACCCGCCGCCTTCGTCGCGACAGGGGTGGGGTCGGCTGAATCTCGCGAGCTCCGTGCGCCTGGTGGTTGACGGGGTAAACAACGCGGCGGCGGATACGCCCTCGAACATGATCGCCGTCGACGCTTGGAGCGGGGGGAAGACGACCGATCTTCATCACAACACGGAACTCGGAGCGACGGGGGACGAGCGCGGCTATTGCCTGGACGTCTACGGGTCGACTGAGGAGCTTCGCGTGACGTTGGTGTACACGGATCCGGAGTCGGACACCGCGGCGGACGGGTCTTTGGTGAACAACCTGGACCTTTATTTGTATTACCTGGAGACTCATGACACGGAGAGGCAGATCTACCCGTTCGGTGAGATGTATCTGCAGAGCTGGCAAAGCGTAAAGCGCGCGATATGGAGCGCGCCGACGACGGGACTGTACTTCGCGAAAGTACGCGCGACGTCCATCGCGGGATCCGGCAATCAGTCGTTCGCGCTCGCGATCACCGGGCAAGTCACTTTGCAGGAGGGCCTGCAGACGAGAGAAGCGTGTTTTCCGTCACCGCCGCCTTCGCCGCCGCCGTCGCCGCCGCCACCGCCGCCGCCTTCGCCGCCTCCTCCGGCTCGCGCGCCTCGGCCGTCGCCGCCGCCGCCGCTGAATCTCTCGTCGCCGCCGCCGCCATCGCCGCCGCCGACTGCCCCGGGCACAGCGGCGTCACCGCCGCCGCCGCCGCCGCTCACCGTGACCGGGCGCGCGTCGCTGATCGGGTATTTGTCAGACTGCGGCGTGTATTTGGACGCGAACGGCGACGGGGTCGCCGGCTCGGACGAAATCGCCGCGAAGACGGACTCGTTCGGCGGGTACTCGTTCGCGACGGCGTCGCTCGACGCGGGCGTGGCGAAAGTCGTCGTGTCGACGGACGCGACGACGTACCCGGATTGCGTGGACACGTTCACGGCGAAGGCGCCCGGCGTGCTGCATCTCGAGACGCCCGCGTCGTCGACTCAGCCGGTCGCCGCGACGGCGCTGACGACGCTCGCGGCGGCGCTCGTGCGGGGCGTCGACGGCGCGGCTTCGGCGGCGAAGACGTCCGGGCAAGCCAACCTGTGGCTCGCGCGCGCGTTTGGGCTCGACGACGCGACGAGCTTCACGCTGGACACGACGGACTACCTCGCGCTCGCCGCGAGCGACACCTCGGGCGACGCGGCGAACGTTTTCGTCGCCGCCTCGTCGTGCGCGAACGTCATCGCGACTCTGACCGCTTTGCTGACGCCGGCGTGCGGCGGCGCGGCGGCGGCGGAGCGGTTCGTGGCGGACGCCGTCGGTCGACGCGTGGTCGCCGCGCGGACGTCGTCGTCGCGCAGGCGGCGCCTCAGCGCGACGTCGGCCGTGGACCTGGAGTCGTCGTCGGTGATCGAGGCGATTGCGGACGACTCCGTGACGACGGCCGTGGCGGAGGGGACGATCGCGTACGCGGCTGACGTGAACCCGGACGCCGTGTCGGCCGTGGCGAGCGCCTCGGCGGCGGCGGCGGCGCATCTCAAGACGGCGGCGGCGAGCGCGAAGCGCGACCCGCTGGCCTTCGTGAAGACGGCGGCGGCGGTGTCCTCGGTGATCCAGAGCCCGGAGATGCGCACGGCGATCCAGGCGGCGTCGGTGAAGGGCGTCCCCGGGCTGGAGTCCACGGTGGCGGCCTCGGCGTCGTCGTCCACCCTGCTGGCGGACATGGGCGACCCCGAAAAGCTGAGCGCGGCGGTGACGAAAGCGGAGGCGTCGGTGGCGGTGGAGATTCCGAAATCGCCGCCGCCGCCGGTCCCGCCGCCGCCGCCGACGCCGCCGCCGGTCGCCGCGCAGCCGCTGCCTTCGGCGACCCCGTCGAACTACACGCGCGTGACCGAGGCCGATCCGGGGTCGCAGGGATCGAGCTCCGGGGGCGCGCGCCCCGACGGGTGGGGGTTCCCGGTCGCGACGCTCGCCGCGCTCGCCGCGTGTGTTTTTGCGGCGTAGCCGTCGAAGGCGGTCGCGGTCGCGGCGCGATTCGCGGGAACGCGAGACGTAGGTCATACGCACGCTGAATGATGTGATTTATGAAAGGTAGAAAGTATTTATTACAGGTACTAGTAGTAGTAGCTATGGGGGGTTCTACGTGAAACGCACGCGTGCGTAGGGACGTCCCTCTTTCCGCGACATGAAACCGTCGCCTCAGAAGGCGACCCCGCGCCCGTCGCGCCGGACGGACGCGCGTCGCCTCCGCGCCCGCGTCCACGCGGCGTTTTTCCCCGGCTTCGCCTCGTCCCAGGGCCCGTTGATCTGCCTCTTGAAGCGCATCATGCGCACCAGCCACAGCGGGCACGCGAGCGCCACGAAGAGCACCGCCGCGACGTAGGCGCACGGCAAAAACACACCCGCCCGGCCTTTGCCGGCGGAGGCGTTCGCGACGGCGGCGGCGGCGGCGGCGTGCGCGGCGACGGCGAACGCCGCGCGCCCGGGCGCCGGGACGCGCGCCGCGACGACGCGCCCGAAGAAGGGGAAGAGCACGAAAAGTAAAACGCCGAGCGTCATGTCCGCGAACACCGCGGTTCGGGACTCGAGCCGGGACGCCAGAATGCTGGAGGCGAACATCGAGCCGCCGAGCGAGACGGCGTTCCCGGCGTTTAAGGAAGTCTCGAAGAACGAACCCTCTCTCCGGATCGCGCGCGCCGGATGCGGCGACTCGAACGCGTAATCGTGCGTCAACGCTGAGACGAAGAGCGCGCACGCCGCCGTCGCGAACGCGGTGTCATCCGAGACGGCGGCGGTCATGGTCTGGAACAGAGGCGTGAGCGCGCCGAGCGCCAGCAGCATCATCGCGCCGAGGCGCGCGCACGCGGCGATCGTCGCGACGAGCGCGCGAGCGGTATTTTTCTTTCCGGCGGACCCGGCGACGACGGCGACGAGCGCGCCCGCGGCGAGCGCGGCGGCGTCGCACGCGAGCAGATGACGCGCGTCGAGTTTCCCCGAGAGCAGCGACGCGGTGGCGGACGCCTTGAGCGCGACGACCGCGAGCTGCTGCGACACGGTGGTGGCTTCCAGCGCGACTGTTTGAAACCGGCGCGGGACGACGCGCCCGTTCAGCACGAGGCGCTCCAGGAAGGAATCGTCCGTGTGGTTGTCGGGGTACCGCTGACGTTCGTACAGGATCCGGCGCCACGGCTTTCGCGTTTCTTCGTCGGCATCGGCATCACCGCCGACGTTCGCGTGCGTGTCCGCGCGCGTGGACGCGGCGGCGGAGGACCGGCGACGCTCGGCGACGCCCATGTGCGTCGCGACGCGCCCCCGAACCGACCGGCGCGCGCGAGCGCGCGCGAGAGTGGCGCTGGGGATCCCCCCGCCGAGCCTGACGAGAAGGAGGCGCACCGCCACCCGAAGTCAAGTCGTGGACTCGTGGCGCGTCCCATTGCCCGAAGTCGAGACAGTGATTTCAAATTGGCTGTTCCAACAAATCACTGCCGGGGTGCCCACAATCGGGCGCGCCGGCGAGCGCGCACCAAGCGAGACCGCATCATGGCCATTCCGGGCATGCCGCTCGGCGGCTCGAAGCGGAAGTTCGCGCACGGTGCGTGGCCTTCCCGTACCCTCTCCGCCTCTCCAGACGACCGCGTGAACTTGGCGCTGACGCCCGAATCCTTCCTTCCCGTCGCGCGTCTTCCCCATTCGCAGGCCAGCAGCGCGGGAGGAACATGCTCGCGGCGGCCGCGGAGGCGAACTCCGCGAAGAAACCGGCGCGAGCGTCCGCCAAGCGTCTCCTCTGGTCCGCCACGCGCACCGCCGGCAGGTCGCCCTCGACCGTCCCCACGCCGGACGTGCGCACCGCGGACGTCGCTTCGTTGCAGCGCACGCCGACGACCATCGCGCGCGCGCGTCCCGCCGGGCCGCGCGCGGCGCCCGGCGCGTCGCCCGCGGC
>MDSV01068821.1_pt1 | contig 26566 bp, 36 predicted proteins | sample 810851 | NCBI WGS metagenome assembly MDSV01 (sample SAMN05326640, study PRJNA326480) | marine metagenome | isolation source: seawater | place: Atlantic Ocean: North East | collected 2012
AAATCATCTGAAACTTCTAAAGGTAAAAGATCCGGATCAGGAAAATATCTATAGTCATGTGCATCTTCTTTAGATCTCATTGATCTTGTTTCATTTTTTTTAGTATCAAAAAGTCTAGTTTCTTGATCAACTAGTCCACCCTCTTCAATTATATCTGCTTGTCTATTTGCCTCATATTCAATAGCCATTTGCATAAACTTAATTGAATTAACATTTTTTATTTCACATCTTGTTCCAAGTTTTTTTTCTCCCTTTTTTCTAATTGATACATTTACATCAGCACGTAAAGATCCTTCTTGCATATTGCCATCACAAGTACCTAAATATCTCATAATTGATCTTAATTTTTTAATATAAGCATTTACTTCCTCTAAAGATCTCAGGTCCGGCTTGCTTACTATCTCCATTAAAGCTACACCGGATCTATTTAAATCTACAAGAGTATTTTGCGGATCTATATCATGAATGCTTTTTCCAGCATCTTGTTCTAAATGTAGTCTTTCTATACCAATAATTTTTTCCCCTGATGGTAAATCTAAAACAACAGACCCCTCACCTACTATAGGGTTTTTATATTGTGAAATTTGATAACCTTGTGGTAGATCAGCATAAAAATAATTTTTCCTATCAAAAATAGATCTATTATTAATTTTAGCATTTAAACCAATTCCAGTTTTTACAGCCTGTTTTATGCAAAATTCATTAATAACGGGTAACATTCCAGGAAAAGCAGCATCGACTAAACTAACTTGGGTATTTGGCTCTGCACCAAACTTTGTAGGTGAGCCAGAAAACAATTTGGACTCTGATAATACTTGTGCGTGTACCTCTAAACCAATTATAACCTCATATTCATTTTTGTCTCTTTTTATCAAATAATCAGATCTATTTTTTGTCATTACATCCACCAATTTTTTATTTCATTTTTAAAATTAATTTGCCCTTCCAAAGTGTAGGCTATATCAAATATATTTTGCTCATCAAAAGCTTTGCCTATTATTTGAAGACCTAAAGGATAACCTTTTGCATCAATCCCGGCTGGAATTGATATGGCGGGCAAACCAGCTAAATTAATAGGAACAGTAAAAATATCATTCAAATACATAGATACTGGATCATTTGTTTTTTCTCCAATTTTAAAAGCAGAACTTGGTGTAGATGGTGTTAGTATAGCGTCAACATTTTTATAAACTTTATCAAAATCATTTTTAATTAAGTTTCTTACTTTTTGTGCTTTTAGATAATAAGCGTCGTAATAACCTGAAGAAAGAACATATGTTCCAATTAAAATTCTTCTCTTTACTTCATTACCAAATCCCTCTGATCTCGTATTTTCATACATTTCTATTAAATTTTTTCCTTCAGATCTGAAACCATATTTAACTCCATCATACCTTGCTAAATTTGAAGAGGCCTCAGCTGGTGCAACGATGTAATATGCTGGCAGTGCATACATTGTGTTAGGAAGTGATATATCAACTATTTTGGCACCAGCGTCTTTGGCTATATCAATTCCTTTTTGCCAAAGATCTTCAATTTCTTTCGACATACCATCTACTCTATATTCTTTTGGGATACCAATTTTTTTACCTTTGATAGAATTTTGTAATTTGTTTAAATAATTATCTCTTTTAAAATCTACTGAAGTAGAATCTTTATGATCATATGAACTGATTACTTCAAACATTAATGCACAATCTTTAACATCTCTTGTCATAGGTCCCGCCTGATCTAATGATGAAGCGAAAGCAACGATACCATATCTTGAACAACTGCCATAAGTAGGCTTAAGACCTACAGTACCGGTAAATGAAGCTGGTTGACGAATTGATCCACCTGTATCAGTACCAATTGTTGCGGGAGTTAATTTTGCAGCCAATGCTGAAGCAGAGCCTCCTGAGGATCCACCTGGAACTAAATTTTCTCCCACTGGATTTTGTACATTTCCATAAAAACTTGTTTCATTAGAAGATCCCATTGCAAATTCATCACAATTTAACTTTCCAAGTAAGATTGCACCGTTATCCCATAAATTTTGTGTCACGGTAGACTCGTAAGTAGGTACAAAATTATTTAAAATTTTACTTCCTGCTGTAGTTTTTAAATCTTTAGTACAAAATAAATCTTTAACTGCTATAGGAATTCCAGGTAATTTTTTTTCAAAATTAGGATTTTTATCAAAAGTATTAGCTTTTTTTAAAACATTATCAAAATCTTCAGTAATAAATGTATTTAATTTTTTTGATTTTTTACACCTTTCTATATATTCTTTTGCAACCTCTGTAGATGAAACTTCTTTTTTTTTTAATTTATTAACTAGCTCTACAAGAGTTAAATCAATAATATTGGACATTATTCAACCACCTTTGGTACAACAAAAAAATCTTTATTTTCATCAGGTGAATTTTTTAAAATTTGTTCACGAATATTTTTAGATTTAATCTTATCTTGCCTTAATTGCAGTTTTGTTTCGGCTATAGAAGTTAAAGGTTCTACTTTGTTAGTATCAAGTTTGTTTAATTTCTCTATAAATTTAAAAATTGAATTCAAATCTTCAGCTAATTTTTTAGCTTTTTTTTCCTCAATAGAAATTCTTGCTAATTTTGATATATGTTTTACTGTTTTAAGATCAATAGTCATGTGATAGTTAAGTACTAAGCAAACTACCACTTAAGTTTAAATTATACAATATGATCACTATAGAGGAATTAAAAAAAAAAATATCTAATAAATCAAGATTAATGGGTTTAGATGTGGGAAAAAAAAGAATCGGCGTTTCTATATGTGATGAAAATAGATTGGTTGCTACACCCTTTAAATTAATAATAAAAGATAACTTTCAAAAATTGTTGAATGATATAAAAATTATAGTTGACGAATATAATATAAAAGGAATTATTATTGGAAATCCCATTAATATGGATGGAACTTTAGGTCCTTCTGCCCAATCAGTTAAGGATATATCGATTTTATTATCAAAAAATATTACAGTACCTATCATATTGTGGGATGAAAGACTATCGACTAAAGGTGCTTATAATTTATCAAGCCAATTAGATATAAAAGCTGCTAAAAAAAAGCAATCGATTGATAAAAATGCTGCTACATTCATTCTCCAAGGAGCTATTGATTATTTAAATAATTAATACTTGCATTAAATAGGTATTGTAGTTATAGAGTGGGTTTTAATGGCTACATTAAATAAACAAAAGCCCATTAAAATTAGTAAAAAACATTTGCTAGGTATTCAGGATCTATCAATCCAAGACGTTAAATTAATTCTTTCCGAAGCTAAACACTTTATTAAACTAAATAAAAGTAAAAATAAAAAAGTTAATATCCTAAGAGGAAAAACACAAATTAATTTATTTTTTGAACCCTCCACACGTACACAAAGTTCTTTTGAATTAGCTGGTAAAAGATTGGGCGCAGATGTTATGTCAATGAATTTGGTTAATTCTGCGATTAAAAAAGGGGAAACATTGATAGATACCGCTATGACTTTAAACGCAATGCACCCTGATATAATAGTAATAAGGCATCAGGACTCTGGCGCTTGCAACTTGCTATCACAAAAAGTTAATTGTTCTGTGATAAATGCTGGAGATGGTAGAAGAGAACATCCGACTCAAGCATTGTTGGATGCTCTTACGATAATTGGAAGAAAAAAAAAAGTGGAAGGGTTAAAAATAGCAATTTGTGGTGACATACTTCATTCTAGAGTTGCTAGATCAAACATTTATTTATTAAATATGTTAGGAGCTGAAATAAATATAGTAGCTCCAACAAATTTAATGCCTGAAGATATTGAAAGATTTGGAGTAAAAAGATTTTCAGACATGAAAAAGGGAATTAAAAATTGTGATATTGTAATGATGTTAAGACTGCAAAATGAAAGAATGACTAGTTCCTTTTTGTCATCAAACAGAGAATATTATGAGTATTACGGATTAACACCTGATAAATTAAAACTTGCAAATAAAGATGCTTTAATTATGCATCCCGGACCAATGAATAGAGGGATAGAAATAGATACCAATTTAGCCGATGATATAAATAAAAGTGTAATAAAAGAACAGGTAGAATTAGGAGTGGCAATAAGAATGGCTTGTTTGAAAATCTTTTGTGAATAAATGAAAAAAAAATATTTTATAAATGCTAACATAATTGATCCATATAATTCACTGAATGAAAATGGTGGATTGATAATAGATGAAAATGGAAAAATTGAAGCTATAGGAAAAAAAGTAAATAAAGATAATATTCCATCAGATAAAGAAATTATTGATTTAAAAAATAAACATATATTCCCTGGTTTAATTGATATGAGGGTTTTTGTTGGTGAGCCAGGGTATGAATATAAAGAAAATTTCAGAACATTAAGTAATGCTGCTTTATCCGGTGGCGTCACATCAGTTGTAACAATGCCTAATACTGATCCAATTATTGACAATGTATCCATAGTTGATTTTTTAAAACGTAGAGGTCGAGATAAATCAAAAATCAATATTTACCCTACTGCCTCTTTAACAAAAAATTTGGAAGGCACTAATATGACAGAATTTGGTTTGCTTCAAAGTAAAGGAATAGTAGGTTTTACTGATGGAATTAAAACAATTCAAAACACTCGACTGATGTCAAGAATAATGAACTCTGCACATGATTTAAATTCTTTAATAATTCAACATGCTGAAGATAATGAGTTAGCAAAAAATGGAATGGTTAATGATGGAATTATATCAACAAAGTTAGGACTTCAGGGTATACCTGATGTCGCTGAAAAAATTATTATAGAAAGAGATTTAACTTTACTTGAAAAATATAAGTGTAGATATCATATTTCTCAAATATCTACAGGTAAATCTGTTGAATGTATTAGAAATAAAAAGAAGTATTTGGATTTTTCTTGTGGAGCATCAATTAACAATTTATCCTTAAATGAAAACGATATTGGGGACTTTAGAACATTCTTAAAATTGTCTCCACCACTAAGGAAAGAAGAAGATAGAATATCTTTGGTAGAAGCTTTGAATAATGACGTTATAGATGTGATTGTTTCAGATCATAAACCAGAAGATGAAGAGCAAAAAAGATTAACCTTTGCTCAAGCTGCCACTGGATCATCTGGAATTGAAACATTGTTGCCTTTAAGTCTTGAACTCTACCACAATGGTTCTGTTAAATTGTTTAAAATAATCCAAGCGCTTACATCAAAACCTGCTCGAATTTTAAAAATTAATAAAGGGAATCTTTCAGTTGGTAATAATGCTGATTTGTGCATTGTAGATATAGAAAAGCCATGGGTAGTTAAAAAAGATAAACTAGTATCAAAATCTAAAAACACATCTATAGAAAATAAAAAGCTTCAAGGAAAAGTTACAAATACATACGTAAATGGTATAGAACTTTACAAATTATAGAATGGACTTATTTTTAATATTATCTCTATCATATTTAATGGGTTCAATACCTTTTGGCCTGTTAATTACTAAATTATTCTTAAAAAAAGATATAAGAAAAATTGGTTCTGGGAATATAGGTGCAACAAACGTTCTTAGAGCAGGCAAAAATTATTTAGCTTATACAACACTAGTATTTGATATTTTGAAAGGAACAATACCAGTATTTATTTGTAAAATTAATTTTAGTGAATACATTTATTATTCAGCAATATTTGTATTACTTGGCCATATATTTCCGATTTGGATAAAATTTAAAGGTGGAAAAGGTATAGCAACATTTATTGGAATATTGTTAGCTATAAATTATATGTATGCATTAATTTATTCTACAATATGGATTTTAACTAATTTTATAATTAAATATTCGTCCCTTTCATCAATTATATCAACAATTTTTATTACTTTTTTTGTTTTACTATTTAAAGAAAATCAAAATGTATATTTTTATATTATTGTGTCAATTATATTTCTATTTACACACAGAGAAAATATAAAAAGACTAATTAACAAAACAGAACCTAAAACAATTTTTTTCAAAAAAAAATAAAATTATTAAAGTGAAATATTACGAGAACGTATTACTTATTAATTCAGGAGGTGGATTGGGTGATACATTACAATTTATACCGATAATAAATTTTTTAAATAAAGAATTCAAAATCAAAAATTTATTTTATTTTTCAAATAAAAATGAATTTTTTTTTCGTAATATACTAAAAGATATAAGACCAAAAAATTTAAAAATTATTGATTTTTTAGAACAAGATTTTGGTTTTAGGATTAATCATATATTTAAAACGCAAAAACTATTAGAAAGATTAAAAATTGACAAATTTAACCTTATAATTGATAATCAAACAAGATTTACTAACTCTATTGTTTTTAAGTCTATCAAACATGATGAATATATAAGTCCATGTATTAATTACCTTTTTTCAAAACCATTTTTTGTAATTAAAAAAGAAAAAAATATAGTAAAGAGAGTTTTTAATTACTTTGAAAAAAAATTAGAAAAAAAAATTAATATAAAATACAATATCGAAATACCAAAAAACTACACATTAGAAGCAAATAGATTAATTGATAAAAATAAAAAATATATAGGCTTTTCAATTACTGCTGGTAATCCTTCAAGAATAAAACATTTTAACTTAAGTGAAATTTTAAAAGTGGCTAATTTTTATAAAAAAAAATTTATTCCAATTTTTTTTATAGAAAAAAAATATAAAAAAATTATAAATAAAATAAAAAAAGAAGTGCCGAATGCTTATTTTCCAGAGTTTAAAGCTAAATTTAGATTTAAAAACCCTATTCTTGTAACTGCTCTTGCCAATAAAACAAATTTTTGTATAACTATTAATAATGGAATAATGCACATGCTTTCTTTGTCAAAAACTAAACTTTTTATATTTTTTGATGAAAATTCTCGTAAGTTTCAACCATTAAGTAAAAAAGTTAAAACTTTTGAATGTGATAAAAAAAAAATCAAAATTAACACTATTAATTCGAATGAAATAATTAGTTTTATTGGAAAAAAAATATAATTATAACTATTTTATGAATTTTAATAGATTTTTATAAAAAAATTCTTTTTATCTAAATAATTTTTCAATATAACTATCCCATGAATCTAGTAATTGTTGAAAGTCCTGCCAAGGCCAAAACTATAAATAAATATTTGGGTAATAATTATAAAGTTTTAGCTAGCTATGGACACATAAGAGATTTGCCTTCCAAAAACGGTTCTGTTGATCCTGAAAATAAATTTAAAATGATTTGGGAGATTGATAGTTTTTCTAAAAAATATTTAAAAGAAATAACTGATGTTGCTAAGGAGTCTAAAAAAATTATACTTGCAACCGATCCTGATCGTGAAGGTGAAGCTATTGCATGGCACGTCAAAGAATTTTTGAACGAAAAAAAACTTCTTAAAGATAAAACAATTGAAAGAGTTGTGTTTAATGAAATTACTAAAAAGGCAGTAACAAAAGGAATAGATAATCCAAGAAATATAGAGTCAAAATTAGTTGATGCTTATATGGCAAGGAGAGCATTGGATTATTTAGTTGGATTTAATATATCACCTATTCTATGGACAAAGTTGCCTGGTTCTAAATCAGCTGGAAGAGTCCAGTCAGTTGCTTTAAGATTACTTACAGAAAGAGAGCATGAAATCGAAAAATTTAAACCAGAAGAATTCTGGACCTTAAATGTAAATTTTAAAACTGCTAATGGAGATATTTTAAATTCAAACATTACATTGTTAAATGATGTAAAAGTTGAAAAATTTTCTTTTAAAAATAAAGAGGATATTAATAAGTCAATAGAAATTATTAAACAAAGCAAGTATAAAATTTCAGATATTAGTTCTAAGATATATACAAGAAACCCGCTTGGACCATTTACCACTTCTACTTTGCAGCAAACGGCTTCTAGTAAACTAGGTTTTGGTGCATCAAGAACAATGCAAATTGCTCAGAGATTGTATCAAGGTATAGATATCGATGGAGATACAGTTGGTTTAATTACATATATGAGAACTGATGGAACAAACATATCTAGTGACGCTATTCACGATTTTAGAAATTATATTCAAAAATCCTATGGAGAAGATTATCTTCCAAAAGAACCTAATAATTATTCAGGCAAAAAAGCTAAAAATGCGCAAGAAGCTCACGAGGCAATAAGACCTACAGATATAAAAAGAAAACCTAATTCAATGAAAAAATTTTTAAGCACAGATCAATTTAAGTTATACGACTTAATTTGGTCAAGAGCTCTATCCTCTCAGATGGAAGCAGCAAAATTTGATAGAAAATCTATTACTATAATATCAGATAATAATTTAAACCAATTTAAATGTTCAGGCTCTACAATAAAATTTGATGGTTATTTAAAACTTACGAGAATTGAAGATAATGAAGATGAAAAAATTTTACCTGATGTTAATAAAGAAGAAGTTTTTACTAATGATTTTTTAGATGAACAACATTTTACCCAACCGCCACCACGATATTCGGAGGCTAGCTTAGTAAAAAAACTTGAAGAACTAGGAATTGGAAGACCTTCTACTTATGCAAGTATTATTTCAGTTATATCAAATAGAGGTTATGCAGACATTGTCAATAAACGTTTTTTTCCAACCGATAGAGGAAAATTAATATCAGCTTTTTTAGAAAAACTGTTTACAAAATATGTAGATTATGGATTTACCGCCAGTTTAGAAGAGCAATTAGATGATATTACTGCTGGAAAAGAAGAATGGATAAAAGTGCTTGATAATTTTTGGAAAGATTTCAATCTCAACGTAACAAATGTTAAGGAAAAAAGAACAAGAGAAGTATTGGATTTGTTAAATGATAGTCTTGGAGATTTGATATTTGAAGTTGATGAAAATGGAAAGATAGATCGTAAATGTAAATTATGTGATATTGGTGAATTAAGTTTAAAAAATAGTTTTAGAGGTGGAGCCTTTATAGGATGTTCAAATTATCCAGATTGTAAATTTACTAGACCTTTATCAAAAGTTAAAGCTAGTGATCAAATTGCTTTAGCTGAACCAAAATTAATTGGCCAAAATGAAAATGGAAAAGATATATATTTAAAAAATGGTAGATTTGGACCATATCTTCAATATGAAATGATTGCCGAAGAAACAACTTCTAAAAAGAAAAAGAAGAAAAAAGAAAATGAAAATTTAAAAAACGTATCAATACCAAAAGGTTTAGAAATAGAACAAATTAATTTAGATAAAGCTAAATATTTATGTTCGCTCCCTAAAGTTATTGGGCAACATCCGGATAGTGGAAAAGATATAACAATTAATTCTGGAAGATTCGGTCCTTATTTAAAATGTGAGAATAAATCTGCAAGATTAGAAAATGTAGAAGAAATATTCACCATAGGATTAAATAGAGCAATTACTTTAATAGCTGAGGCAAAACCTGGTAGAATCTCATCATCACTAATTAAAGATTTAGGAGAACATCCAGAAGACAAGAAACCAGTAAGAGTTATGAAAGGTCAATATGGACCTTATATTAAATATAAATCTCTAAACGCAACAATTCCTGAGGAAAAAGACCCTTTAGATTTAAACATGGAAGAAGCTTTGATTTTAATTGAGAAAAGAAAAGAATACGATAAAAGTAGAAAAAGAAAAAAAAAATAAATTTATGAACCCTGAAAATAAACTTAAAGAACTAAATATTGTATTGCCAAAGGCATCATCTCCAGTAGGATCTTATATAGCTACTAAGGTTGCGGGCAAATTACTATACATTTCGGGACAGGTATCAATTGATGAAAACGGTGAATTGATTAAAGGGAAGCTTGGCTTACAATTAAATACTGAAAAAGGTTATGAAGCAGCAAAAAGATGTGCTTTGAGTATTCTAGCGCAAGCAAAAGAATTTTGTGAAGGTGATCTTAATAAAGTTAAATCATGTGTAAAACTCACAGGATTTGTCAACTCGAAAGATGATTTTATTGAACAACCAAAAGTAATAAATGGAGCTTCCGATTTAATTTCACAAGTTTTAGGTGAAAAAGGAATGCATACAAGAGCTGCTGTAAGTACTAATAGTTTACCTTTGGGGGTTGCTGTAGAAGTTGATGCTATTTTTGAATTAAATTAATTTTATCTACCTATACCAAAATAATTTATTCCATTCATAATCATTTTTTTATGTGAATAAATGTTTCTCATATCATAAATAGTAAAAAACTTTTTTTTAACAAGTTTTTTAAAATTTAAATTCTTAAATTCATTCCACTCTGTATGCAAAATTATTAAATCTGTATTTTTACATGCTAAAGATATTTTGTTAGAAAATGTAACATTTTTGTATTTATTAAAAGTATCCTTTTTTCCTGAAGGGTCGTAATAAGAAATTAAAGCTCCTTTGTTATGAAGTTTAGGAATGAGAATAGCGCTTGGTGATTCTCTCATATCATCAGTATTTGGTTTAAAAGTAACACCTAAAAATGTAATACGTTTCTTTTTTATTTTATTTTTAAGCAATTTCTTAATTCTATTAAATAATATTTTTAATCTATTATCATTAGATGATACTGTTGATTCAATAATCGACAGATTAGTCTTAAATTTCTTTGCTGTCGCTAGAATTGCCCTTGTATCTTTGGGAAAACAAGATCCACCATAGCCAGGTCCTGCTCGTAGAAATCTACCACCTATTCTTTCATCCAATCCAATACCTATTGAAACATCTTCAATATTTACATTTGTTTTTTCACAAAGATTTGCAATTTCATTAATATATGAAACTTTAGTTGCTAAAAAAGCATTAGAGGCATATTTGATTAACTCTGCAGCACGACGTGAGGTATTTAAATATTTTCTACCTCTTTTTATAATAGGATCATACAAATTTTTAAGCAAATTATTAGCTTTTAAATTGTTTGTTCCTATTACTATTCTGTCAGGATACATAAAATCTCTAATTGCTTCACCTTCTCTTAAAAATTCAGGATTGGATACTACTGAAAATAATTTTTTTGATTTTTTTTTTAATATTATTTTTTCAATTTCATCACCTGTAGTAACGGGAACTGTCGATTTAGTAACGATAACCTTAAATTTATTAATATAACCTCTAATTTCCTTGGCAACTTTATAAATTTGCGTCAAATCAGCTGAAAAACTTTTTTTCTTCGTTGGCGTACCAACACATATAAATATAATGTCTGAAACATTTACAGCATGATTTAAATCAGTAGTAAAATTTAATCTATTAGATTTGAAGTTTTTTTTAACTAACTCTTCTAATCCAGGTTCGTATATTGGGATTATTCCTTTTATTAAATTATCAACTTTATCTTTATTATTATCAACGCAGATGACTGTATTGCCAAGATCTGAAAAACAGACACCGCTAACCAATCCAACATAACCCGTTCCTATAACGCAAATTCTCATAGTTTTGAAATACTAATTCCTGATTTAATATAACCTTTCATTGTTCCACAATCTAAATATTTTCCAGAAAAATTATGTCCAATAAATTTATAATTATCTAATATTAGAGACTGAATAGAATCTGTAAGATGAATTTCTCCACCTTTTCCTTTTTTTTGGTTTTCTAATTTATTGAATATTTTTTTTGATAAAATATATCTTCCTATTACAGCTTTTTTTGAAGGAGATGATTTAATTGAAGGTTTCTCTATAACGTTTTTAATTAAAAAATTTTTTTGTGAAATTTTTTTTTTAATATCATAAATACCCCATCTAGAAACAGTTTCCTTTTTAACATTCATGCTTGCCATAACTGAAGATTTGTATTTCTTATGTATAGAAATCATTGCTTTAGAGCAGTTACTTTTAAATATCAAATCATCAGGTAAGAGAATTAAAAAAAAATTATTACTTATTAATTTTTTTACTTTTAATATAGCGTCACCAGTACCCAAAGGTTTATTCTGATAAACAAATTTTATCATTTTCTTATACTTTAATAATTTTTTATATTCTTTTAGAATTCTTATATCTTTTTTTTTTTTTATTATTTTCTGAAACAACCTATCATTATAAAAATAATCTTTAATTAATTTTTTTTTATTTGATATTATTAAAATCACTTCTTTAATCCCAGCATCTATGCATTCATCCAAAATATATTCAATGCCAGGTCTGCCATTTATTGGTAATAACTCCTTTGGAAAAACCGAGGTTAGTGGAAGTAATCTGGTACCTAGTCCTGCTAAGGGAATTATTGCTTGTTTAATCATTTAAATATTTTACTTATAACTATATATTTCAAAAAATGAAACTTTTATTAAATACTAAAGATTTAAAGAGTATAGATTCTATAAAAAATTCCATAGGGTTTGTGCCAACTATGGGCGGATTGCATAAAGGTCATATCTCTTTGATAAAAAACTCACTGAAAAAATGCTCAAAGACATTAGTAAGCATATTTATAAACCCAAGACAATTCAATAAAAGAATTGATTTTAAATTATACCCAAGAAATTTGAAAAAAGATTTACTAATATTAAAAAAAATTAATCCTGATTATGTTTATATTCCAAAGTATAAAGATATATTTTCAAAAAAACGTAGCAAAAAAATAAAACTAATTAACTTTAGTAAAAGTTTATGTGGAAAATATAGGCCTGGACATTTTTATGGTGTAATCGATGTGGTTGATAGATTTTTAACATTAATAAAACCAAACTATATATTTTTAGGGCAAAAAGATTTCCAACAATTAATTTTAATTAAAAATTATATTTTAAAAAAACACAAGACAAAAGTTGTTATGTGTAAGACAATTCGTGAAAGAAATGGTTTAGCTTTTTCTTCAAGAAATTTTTTATTAAATAAAAGAGAAAAAATTATAGCTGCTAAGGTATATCATTACCTAAAAAATAAAAAGAATTTATTTAAAATTAAAAAAAATACTATTAAAATTACAAAACATCTTAAGATGAAATTAATAAAATTTGGTGTTAAAAAGATTGATTATATTAAATTTTTAAATTTAAAAAAAATTGATAAAGATTTTAATAAAAATACAAATAGAATATTTGTTGCCTATCATTTAAACAATGTTAGGTTAATAGATAATTTTTAATTGTAAAAAAAATAAGCTCCTACACCTAAGAATGATAGAAAACCAATAACATCAGTAATAGTTGTCACAAAAACACTTGAAGCTATCGCGGGGTCTATTTTAAATCTTTTTAAGGAAACAGGGACCAAAATTCCAAATAACCCAGCAACAATCATATTTAAAATCATAGATGTTCCAATAATTATTGATAAATTTATGTCTTGAAACCAAAGTTGAACTATTATTGCACTTATTATAGCAAATATAATTCCATTAAGAATTCCAATAGCAAATTCTTTAACAACAGTCTTTGAAAAATTACTTGAAGATAGTTCTTGTGTGGCTATTGCTCTTATTGTTACAGCTAAAGTTTGCATTCCAGCGTTTCCTCCCATTGAAGCGACTATTGGCATTAAAAAAGCTAAAGCTACCATTTGTTCTATCGTTGCTCCAAATATACTAATAACCCATGTGGCCAGAAATGCTGTAAATAAATTTAACAGAAGCCAGTTAAATCGTCTTTTTGTTTTTTTAAAAATTCCGTCAGTTATTTCTTCATCTCCAACTCCGGCTAATCTTAATGCATCTTCTTCAGCTTCTTCTTTTAATACAGTTAAAATGTCATCACTGGTAATCATGCCAACTAATTTGTTATTTTTATCAACAACTCCTGCAGAAGTAAGATTATAATTTTCAAAAGTATAACCAACTTCTTCTTTATCCATATTTACAGGAATCAAAACTTGCATTTCTCTCATTATAGAATTCATTTTGTTCTCTCTTGGTGTTCTTAGAACTTTTGAAGAAGCAACTGTTCCTACAGGTTTAAAATTAGAATCAACAATAAATATTTCTAAAAATTCTTCTGGCAAATCTTTATTTTCCCTTAAATAATCTATAGTTTGACCGACAGACCAATTTGATGGTATGGCAGTAAATTCCCTTTGCATTATTCTAGCTGCTGAATCTTCTGGAAAACTTAATCCCTCCTCTAAAAGAAACCTATCTTTTGGGGGTAGAGAATTTAAAACTTTGTTTTTTTTATCTTTATCAATATTTTCTAATATTTTTAACGCATCATCAGACTCAGATTTCTTTAGCAAATCACTTATTGAATCTAATGATAAGATTGAAAATATCTCACTTTGAACAGATTCATTTAATTCAACAAAAGTTTCTGCATTAAGTTTAAACCCTTCAAATTTTATTAGCTTAGATCTATCTTCATTTGAGAGGTTTTCAATAATATCTGCTGAATCTGATGGGTGTAGATTGTTTAAAGATGTATCGACAAAATTAATATCATTACTATTAATTTTAGATTCAATAACTTTAATAAATTCTTTATTGAATTCAATATTTGCCTTTTTTTCTTTTATTTTTTTAACTAAAACCATACTATTAAGATTATGATAATTAGCCGGAACTATTAATCATTAATATAAAAATTACAATTTTAAAATGAAAATAGAAGTAAAAATCAGTAAAAAACCTATAAAATATAGAGTGGCAATGAATATTCTAGAAAAACGAATTAAAAGTGTAATAGAAAATAAAAAACCTGAGTTGTTGTGGATTCTTGAACATGATTCAATTTACACTGGTGGAACAAGTTATAAAGATAGCGAAATTTTAGATAAATCTATAAAAGTAATTAAAACGAATAGAGGTGGAAAAATTACTTGGCATGGGCCAGGACAAATAATTTGTTATTTTGTAATTGATTTAAACAAGAGAAAAAAAGACGTTAAAAAATTTATCACAACAATTGAAAATACAATTATCAAAACATTGAATTTTTATAATGTTCAATCATTCAATGACCCAAAAAATATAGGAATATGGGTTAAAAAAAAAAATTATACACAAAAAGTTGGAGCTATAGGCTTAAGATTAAAAAAATGGATAGCTTACCATGGTTTTTCTATTAACGTTTATAATAAAATTGATAATTATAAGAAAATAGTTCCATGCGGGATATCTAATATGGGTGTAACTAGTCTATACTTATATAAAGAACAAAATTATAAAAATATTAAAAAAAAAATAATAAAAAATTTTATAGATAATTTGAAATTTTAAGTCTTTTTTTTTTCATAAATTTTATAAAATAATCTGGCAAAGAAGCAGTGTAGGTATGTTTTTTATCATTAATCATAAATTTTATTTGGTAAGAATGAAGCATTAAATTTTTATAGAATTTTTTTTTATTAAAATTTAAATTATATTTATCATCTCCATAAACAGGGTTTCCCAACATGAATAATTGTTTCCTTAATTGATGTTTTCTACCTGTAATGGGTTTCATTTCAACAAGGCTACTCATAAAATTCTTATCTAATACCTTATATATAGTTCTGGCTTTTTCAGTTATGTTTTTATTATTTTCATATCTTGTTAAATTATTATTCGATTCACCTTGGTTTTTAATTAATTCGCCTTCGCAAATTGCTAAATAAGTTTTGTGAACTTTTCTTAATCTAAACAAAGATGTCAGCAGTTGAGCTGTTGCTCGATTCTTTGCAATAATAAAAACACCAGACGTTTCTTTGTCTAATCTGTGGACTGTATAAGGTTTTTCATTTTCAAAAATTTTACTTTTCACAAAAATATCAATCAAATTCTTTCTTGATTTTGTTCCACCTTGAACAGAAATACCTTGTTTTTTATTAACTACAATAAAATCTTTATTATTTTCAATGATAGACCCTTCTGTTTCCTTAATAACTTGATTAGTAGGATTAATTTTATTTTTATGATTTAATTTATCTTTTTTTAAATCGAGGTTAAATAAATCAATTTTATCATTTGTTTTAACCTTATATGAACTTTTAACTTTTTTTTTATTTAATTTTATTTTCCCATTTCTGAGGCATTTTTCTAAAAATCCTTGAGGTATATTTTCTACATTAGATCTTAACCATCTATCGAGACGCATCGAATTATCTAATGATTTAACCACGTAGGTTTTTTTCATACTAAAAATAAATTTTAAAGAATTTATGTGAATCTATTTTTTTTCTTCTTTTTGATCTTTTTGATCTTTTTTATTATCTTTTGTCTTTTTATCTACTTTTTTAGCTTCAACATTTCTATCAACGAACTCAATTACTGCCATAGGTGCATTATCGCCGTATCTAAAACCTGCTTTTATAATCCTAGTATAACCACCATTTCTTTTTTCATATCTTTTTGAAAGTTCGGAAACCACTTTTTTTGCACATTTTTTATCTTGAAGTTTTGAAAAAAGACTTTTTTTATTACTTAAGGTATTTTTTTTTCCTAAGGTGATAATTTTGTCAGCTTGAGGTTTTAAAAGTTTTGCTTTTGGCAAGGTAGTGGTTATTTGCTCATATTTAATCAAAGAATTAAGCATATTCTTAATTAAGCTTTTTCTATGAGTGGAAGTTCTGTTTAATTTTTTATAACCTATACCGTGTCTCATAATTAAATTGCATCTTCTAGACTTTTTGACAATTCAACAATATTATCTGGTGGCCAGTTAGGTATTTCCATACCCAAATATAAAGACATAGCAGACAATACTTCTTTAATCTCATTCAAAGATTTTCTTCCAAAATTTGGTGTTCTTAGCATTTCACCCTCGGTTTTTTGTACTAAATCACCTATATAAATAATATTATCATTTTTTAAACAATTCATTGATCTTACCGATAATTCTAATTCATCGACCTTTCTTAATAAATTTTTATTAAATTCTGGTTCAGAAGGTTTTTCTGGCTGTACTATTTCTTTTGGTTCATCGAAATTTACAAACATCGATAATTGATCCTGAAATATTCTTGCAGCATAAGCTACTGCATCTTCTGCTGATAATGATCCGTTAGTTTCAATATCCATAGTAAGTTTATCATAATCTAAAGCCTTACCTTCTCTTGCTGTACTTATTGAATATGAAACTTTTTTTACTGGGCTAAATAGTGAGTCTATAGCTATCAAACCTAATGGTGGATCTTCTGGTTTATTAAAATCAGCTGGAACGTATCCTTTTCCTGAATTTACTGACAACTCCATGTGAAATTTTGTATTTTCATCTAAATTACAAATTACTAAATTAGGATTTAATATTTCTACATCTGGTATTTGGTTAATGTCACTTGCTTTAATTTCACCAGGTCCCTTTGCATCTAATATTAGTTTTTTAATTCCTTCGGATTTAGATTTTAATGCTAAACTTTTAACATTTAAAACGATATCCGTTACATCTTCTCTAACTCCTTTTATTGATGTAAACTCATGTAAAACTCCATCAATTTGAATAGCTGTAACTGCAGATCCTCTAATTGAAGAAAGTAAAATTCTTCTTAACGAGTTGCCTAATGTTAATCCATATCCTTTTTCTAGAGGCTCAGCTATAATTTTTGCTTTAGATTTATCTTCACTTAATTGAACATCTAATTGCGCTGGTTTAGTTAAAGATTTCCAATTTTTATCATTTATATCTATATTTTCCATTATACTCTCCTTCTTTTTGGTGGGCGTGTTCCGTTATGTGGCATTGGTGTTGTATCCTTAATTGATGTAATTTTAAATCCGCGAGATTGTAATGCTCTTAATGCAGTTTCTCTTCCAGATCCAGGACCTTTAACTTCTACAGATAAAATTTTCATTCCAAATTCTAAAGCTTTAGCAGCAGCTGCGTCGGCTGCGACTTGTGCCGCATAAGGAGTTGATTTTCTAGATCCTTTAAATCCTTTTTGTCCAGCTGATGACCAAGCAATTACATTTCCACTAGTATCTGCTATTGAGATTATAGTATTATTAAATGAAGAGTTAACATAGGCAATACCAGTTAATATATTTTTTTTAGCCTGTTTTTTTTTAGAATATTTTTTTTTTGTTGGTTTTTCTATTTTTTCAGAATCTTTCTTTATTTCTTTTTTTACTTCTTTTTTTGTTTCGCTCATATTTATTTCTTAAGTGGTGTTAATTTTTTTCCAGCTATTGCTATTGCTTTACCTTTTCTAGTTCGAGCATTACATCTAGTGCGCTGTCCTCGAACAGGTAATTTTTTTTTATGTCTTAATCCTCTATAGACACCAAGGTCGATGAGTCTTTTTATATTAAGAGAAGTTTCTCTTCTAAGATCTCCTTCAACAGTAAATTTTTTCTCAATATATTCTCTTATTTTAACTATTTCATCTTCGCTTAATTGATTAACTCTTTTGCTAGATGGTATATTTAAGCTTTTACATATTTCAACTGAATATTTATCTCCTATACCATAAATATAAGTTAAACCTACATGCACAACTTTATTTTGTGGAAGATTAACGCCTGCTATACGAGCCATAATATTTGATTTTAGAAATTAAAAAAAACTTATATAAGAACATATTTTAATGTCAATTATTTAAATTGGATAAAATATCATTGATTTTAGTGGATATTATAGGGATTTCGACGTTTCCATCTACTTCATGAAAAAATGGAAATTTTTTATAGTGATCAAGAACTGGTTTTGTTAAGTCTATATAATTATCAAACCTTTTGAGTATAGTTTCAATATTATCATCAGATCTTTTTGTTAAAAATTTTTCATCACACTTATGATTAGAACTAGTTGGAGGATTATTTGTCATATTAAATGTTTTCTGACAATTAGTACAAAAAATTCGATTTTGTATTCTTGTTTTTATAGATTCTTTAGTAACTAACAAATATAAAATAATTGAAATTTTTTGATTATGTTTTTTTAATAATGCATCTAAAAAATTAATTTGTGTTAAATTCCTTGGATATCCATCAAAAATTAATTTTCCTAAATTGCTAGAATTTTTAAAAACATTATATAAAAGTTCATTAACTATTTTGTCATGAACTAAGTTACCATTATTAATTGTTTTTTCTATATTTAAACCTAAGCTAGTTTTTTTTTTTATTTCTTCTCTAAGTAAATTTCCAGTTGATATTTGTTTTAAATTAAATTTATTTGAAATGAAATCAGACTGTGTGCCTTTTCCTGCTCCTGGTGGTCCCAGTAAAATTAAATTCATTTATTAATTTCCAAATTTAGCTTTCTTTATAAGTGATTGATACTGAGAGCTCATTAGTCTAGTTTGTACTTGAGTTACAGTATCCATTGCTACAACAACTACAATTAAAATAGATGTGCCTCCTAAATAAAAAGGAATAGGGTATTTTGCAATTAAAAATTCTGGCATTAAGCATACTAATGTTAAATATAATGCACCAATTGTTGTTAATCTTGTTAATATTCTTTCAATATAAAAAGCTGTATTTTCTCCAGGTCTAATACCTGGAATATAACCACCATATTTTCTTAAATTATCTGCTGTCTCAACAGGGTTAAATACTATGGATGTATAAAAAAATGTAAAAAAGATTATTCCTGCTCCATATAAAATCATATATAAAGGTTGTCCTTGAGTAAAATATGAAGCTATATTTATTAAAATACTATCTTCAGAAAAATTAAAATTTGAAAAAGTAACAGGTAGCAATAATAGAGCTGATGCAAAAATTGCAGGTATCACTCCAGCGGAGTTAAGTTTAAGAGGTAGGTGAGATGATTCTCCACCATACATCTTATTGCCCATTTGTCTTTTTGGATAATTAATTAATATTTTTCTTAAAGCTCTTTCCATAAAAACGATAAAAAGTATTGTCAATACAAGTAAAACAAAAATAACAATAATTACAAAAGTAGATAACGCTCCTGTTCTACCAAGTTCAAAAGTTGTGACTAAAGCCCTAGGTATTTCAGCTACAATACCAGAAAAAATGATTAATGATATTCCATTACCTATTCCTCTTTGTGTGATTTGTTCACCTAGCCACATTAAAAAAACTGTACCGGCAACAATTGTTGTTACAGTGGTTAATTTAAATATAAACCCTGGATTAATGACTAAATTTGCTGAGGACTCTAATCCAACAGATAAACCATATCCTTGTATAGTTGCAAGAAAAACAGTACCAGTTCTTGTTATTTGTGTAATTTTTTTTCTACCAGTTTCACCCTGATTTTTTAAATTCTTAAAATAATCTGAAACTCCAGTTAATAATTGTACAATGATGGATGAAGATATATAAGGCATTATACCTAAAGCAAATATAGCCATTCTACTTACAGCTCCACCTGCAAATACATTAAACATTCCAAGAAGACCTTTTTGGTTTGACGCCATTATTGTTTGTAATGTATCAGGGTCAATTCCTGGCAGTGGTATAAATGTGCCTAATCGATAAATAGATAATATAAAAATTGTAAATATAATTCTATTTTTTAAATCATTATTTGCAGATTGATTGTTGCTCATAATTATTTATTTTTTAATTTAGCAATGTGTATAGATCCACCTATTTTTTCAATTTTTTCTTTAGCTGATTTTGAAACAAAGTTTACTTCTAATTTTAATTTATCTTTTACTTCACCTTTTCCTAAAATTTTTATTTTTTTATATTTTTTTTTTAACAAATCATTTTTTCTTAATTCTACTAAATTTATTACATTATTTTTATCAATTCGTTTTTTATCAATTAATAACTGAAGTTGATCAAGATTTAAGATAGCAACATTTTTTTTGTTCAATGAATTAAAACCTCTTTTTGGTAATCTTCTATATAAAGGCATTTGACCGCCTTCAAAACTTTTTATAGCTACTCCAGATCTAGATTTTTGCCCTTTATGACCTCTTCCAGAAGTTTTACCTTTTCCTGAACCTATTCCTTTGCCAACTCTTTTTTTTTTAGATTTTACTTTATACGTAATATTGTTTAATTGCATTTTTTAGCCTCTTTTTTCTACTATTTCTGATATTTTTTTGTTTCTTAATAATGAAATATTTTTAGGAGAATTTTGACTAGATAGAGCTTTTATACAAGCTCTAATAACATTGTGAGGGTTTGAAGATCCTAGAGATTTAGCAACTATATCTTTAATGCCTAAAACTTCACATACTGCTCTTATTGGTCCACCAGCGATTATACCTGTTCCCTTAGATGCGGATCTTAGAATTACTTTTCCTGACCCATTTTTTTTATAAATATCATGATGTATTGTTCTTCCTTCTCTTAAAGGGATGTGAATCATGTTTCTCTTTGCTAAGTCATTTGCTTTTTTAATTGCATCAGGGACTTGTTTGGCTTTAGCGTGTGCTACACCTATTTTTCCATTTTGATTACCAACAACGACAAGTGCAGAAAAACCAAATCTTCTACCTCCTTTAACAACTTTTGTAATTCTGTTTATATGAACTAATTTCTCAATAATTTCGCTTTTATCCATAAATTAAAATTCTAATCCTTTCGATCTTAAAGTTTCAGCAAATAATTTTATTCTGCCGTGATATCTATAAAGCCCACGATCTAAGTAGATCTTTTTAATTTTTTTTTCTACTGCTTTTGCAGCTAAATTTTCAGCTACAATTTTAGACATATCTATTTTTTTTACTTTGCTTTCATTTTTAATTTTTTTGTCTAATGATGATGAAGAAACAAGGGTTTTTTTATTTACATCATCAATAATTTGAGCATATATATTTTTAGATGATCTAAATATAGTTAATCTAAATCTATCTCTTGATGAATTTTTTTTTAATTTATTTCTAATTCTCAGCTTTTTTTTATTTTTTTTATTATTGTTCATAACTATTTTTTCTTACCTTCTTTTCTTAATATATACTCACCCTTTTCTTTTATACCTTTGCCCTTATATGGCTCGGGAGGTCTTAATGACTTAATTTTGGTAGCTACCATTCCAACTATTTGTTTGTCTGAACCACTTATTTTTATTGTAGTTTGCTTTTCAACAGAAATCTTAACATCTTTAGGGATGTCAAAGTTAATATCATGACTAAAGCCTAATTGTAAGTTAAGAATATTGCCTTTAATATTAGCTCTAAACCCAACTCCTACAAGTTCTAAAATTTTTTCATAGCCTTTATTAACGCCAATTACTGCATTATTTATTAAACTTCTATTCATTCCCCAAAGACGCTTGGTTTCACTGTTTAATTCTTTTGGTTTTATAGAAATACTTTTATTTTCATCAATCTTTAAATCAAAAACTTTTATATCTAAGTTAATTTTTTTATTTCCTATTGGACCTTTTATATCTATTACACCATCATTAAAAACCACGCTCACATCTTTTGGAATTTCAATATTTATTTTACCGAGTTTAGACATTAAAATACCTTGCAGATTATTTCTCCACCTAGCTTATTTTTTCTAGCATCTAAATCTGACATTACACCTTTAGAAGTAGATAAAATAGCTATGCCTAGACCATTATTAATTTTAGGAAGACTTGTTGCGCTCGCATATACTCTTCGACCAGGTTTTGAAATTCTTTCAATATTATTAATTACAGGTGATCCTGAATGATATTTTAAATCTATCAATAAATTTTGTTTATTATTTGCTGAATCAGTTAATGAAAAATTTATAATAAAACCTTCACTTTTTAAAACCTCAAGTATCTTTATTTTATAATTAGAACTAGGCATTTCAATTTTAGTTTTTGCGCGCATTAAACCATTTTTAATTCTTGCTATCATGTCCGAAATTGGGTCATTTAAACTCATAATTTTCCTTTCTTACCAACTTGATTTAACCATTCCTGGAATTTTACCCTCGAGAGTCAATTCTCTAAGAGCGATCCTTGAAATTTTTAACTTTCTATACACTCCATGAGGTCTTCCTGTTATTTCACATCTATTTCTTATTCTTATTTTTGATGAATTTCTTGGCATTTTTGATAATTTTACCTGAGCCTTAAATCTTTCTTCCAAACTTAATTTCTTATTCATAATAATAGCTTTTAATTTTTTTCTTTTTGCCGAATATTTTTTATTCATTTTAATTCGTTTTAAATTTCTATTAACTGCACTAGTTTTTGCCATATTTATCCTTAGTTAGTTTTATCCTTTATGAAAGGAAAATTAAATTGTTCCAATAATAAGATTGTATGTTCAGGTTTTAAGCAAGACGTCACTATTATAACGTCTAGGCCACGAATTTTTTCTACCTTGTCAAAATTTACTTCAGGAAAAATTATATGCTCTTTGATTCCAAAACTATAATTACCAAATTTATCTAAACCCTTGGGACTTAAACCTCTGAAATCTTTAATTCTTGGCAATGCTATATTAACAAGCCTATCAATAAATTCGTACATTTTATCGTTTCTTAATGTAACTTTCAGGCCAGCATTTGTTCCTTTTCGAGTTTTAAAGTTTGAAATTGATTTTTTGAATTTTGTAACTATAGGGGCTTGGCCTGCAATTTGTGATAGGTCATTATAACAGCTTTTAACCACCTTTTGATCATTTCCCTCTAAACCTAATCCCATGTTAATTACAACCTTTTCAAGCCTTGGTCCCATAAATTTGTTCTTCAATGAAAGTTTATTTTGTAAATCTTTTTGAATTTTATTAAAATACAGTTCTTTTAATCTAGGTATCATTTACTTGCTTTCTTTTTTTTTATTGTCTTTTTTTTTATCCTTTTTATTATCAATTTTTTTTTCTATTTTTTTCTCTTTACTTTCAACCATTAGGTTAGAAATATGGATATAATTTTCTTTATCGAAAATTCCTCCTTTTTTTTCCTTAGTAGTTTTAACATGTTTTTTAACAATATTTATTCCTTTAACTTTCGCTAAATTTCTAAATCTATTTATTTCAATTACTTCTCCACTTTTATTTTTATCTTTGCCAGTTAAAATTTTTACATTATTCCCTTTTTTTAAATGCATTTTTATATTACCTCCGGAGCTAAAGAAATAATTTTCATTTGACCCTTAGATCTAAGCTCTCTTGTTACTGGGCCAAAAATTCTTGTTCCTAATGGCTCACCTTTTTCATCAGTTAAAACGGCAGCATTATTATCAAATTTAACTTTTGATCCATCTTCTCTATAAATACCTTTTTTTGTTCTAACAACTACAGCTTTATGCACGGTACCTTTTTTAACTTTACCTTTTGGCATTGCTTCTTTTATTGCCACTACTATTGTATCTCCAATTGAAGCATATCTTCTTTTTGATCCACCAAGAACTTTTATACATTCAATTCTTTTAGCTCCTGTATTATCGGCTACATTTAGCTCTGTTTGTACTTGTATCATTTGTCTACCTCTAATACTTTAAATCTTTTTTGTTTCGAAATTGGTCTTGTTTCTTCAATAGTAACAATATCACCAATTTTAAAATTATTTTTTTCATCATGAGCATGGTACTTCTTTTTTGTTTTAACAACTTTCTTAAAAACAGGATGTTGATACTTTCTTTCAACTATCACTGTAATTGTTTTATCCCTTTTATCTCCTATTACTTTTCCTGTTAGTGTTTTTTTGCTCATATTTATTTCTTTTTTATAATAGTATTTATCCTAGCAAGAGTCTTCTTTGTTTCAGAAACTTGAGAGGGATTTGTTAATTGTGAATTATTTTTTTGAAATCTCATATTAAATAGATCTTTTTTAAATTTATTTAAATTTTCTGATAGCTGATCTTTTGTTAGTTTTTTAATTTCTTTTAATTTCATTTTACCCTTTTAACAAATTTTGTTTTAATTGGTAGTTTAGCTGAAGCTTTATATAGAGCTTCTTTAGCAACATCTTCTGTTACGCCATCTACCTCAAAAAGTATTCTTCCTGGTTTTACTCTGCAAACCCAATATTCTGGCGAACCCTTTCCTTTTCCCATTCTTACTTCAGTAGGTTTTTTTGAAACAGGTATGTTTGGAAAAATTCTTGTCCACACTTTACCAGTTCTTTTCATAAATCTTGTTAATGCTACTCTTGCTGCTTCTATTTGTTTTGAAATAACCCTATCAGGTTGTATTGCCTTTAATCCATATGCTCCATAATTTAATTTGTCACAACGTGATGCTATGCCATGGATACGACCTTTATGAGCTTTTCTATATTTTGTTCTAGTTGGTTGTAACATATTTATTTTTTATTAGTTTCTTGATTAAACTCTTTTCTGAATATCTCGCCCTTATAAATCCATACCTTAACACCTATAATTCCATAAGTTGTTAAAGCTTCTGCCTCTGCATAATCAACGTCAGCTCTTAATGTGTGTAGAGGAATACTTCCTTCTCTTAACCATTCGGTTCTAGCTATTTCATTTCCAGCCAATCTTCCACTAACCATTACTTTAATTCCTTTTCCACCTAAACGAAGAGCTGATTGCATAGCCCTTTTCATTGCTTTACGATAAGCTATTCTTTTAACTAATTGTTGCGCTATATTTTCAGCAACTAGATAACTATTTAATTCAGGTTTTTTTACTTCTTTAATATTAAGCTGTACTTCTGTTGAAGAAAACTTAGAAAGTTTATTTTTAATTTTTTCAATATCAGAACCTTTTTTTCCAATTACAAAACCTGGTCTCGATGTATATATAGTTACAAAGCATTTTTTTGAAGATCTTTCTATCATCACTTTTGATACACCTGAGTTAACTACATTTTCTTTTATATATTTTCTTATTTTAAAATCTTCTATTAAATAGCTTCCAAACTTATTTTTCTTAGCATACCATACAGAGTCCCAGCCTCTATTAATGCCTAGTCTAAAGCCTACAGGATTAACTTTTTGTCCCATGTTCCTCCATTAATTTGCTTTTATTAGAAAGTATTATTGTTAAATTGCTATAAGGTTTATGAATTGGAGATGCTCTACCTTTAGCTCTTGGTCTAAATCTCTTCATTGTAATTGATTTACCGCAAAACGCTTCCTTTATATATAATGTATCAATGTCATATTGAAAGTTATTTTCAGCATTAGAAATAGCGGATGAAAGAGTTTTTTTAATTTCTTTTGAAATTCTTTTATTAGAAAAAGTTAAATCTCTAATAGCATGATCTACTTTTTTACCAACTATGCCTTTAAGTATAACCGAAATTTTTCTGGTACTACTTCTAACATTTTTGTTAACAGCTTTTACTAAATTATCTTCTCTTTTATTACTTTTTTTCATCTTTTTTTGCTACTGTTGTTTCTTCTGCTTTCGCTTTTTTATCTGCGGGTGTATGTCCAAAAAATTGTCTTGATGGAGAAAATTCTCCCAACTTGTGACCTACCATATCTTCAGAAATGGTTATTGGAATAAACTTTTTACCATTATGAACCAAAAAACTAAGACCAATAAAATCTGGAAGTATAGTTGATTTTCTAGACCAGGTTTTAATAGGTTTTCTTTTTGGATCATTTTTATGTTTTTCAACATTTTTTAACAAGCTTGGTTCAACAAAAGGTCCTTTCCACACTGATCTAGTCATAATTTATGCCTTTTTCCTTTTTCTTCTTGTTAAAATATATTTGTCTGTTCTTTTATTGTTTCTTGTTTTTAAACCCTTTGCAGATTGTCCCCATGGAGATACTGGATGTCTTCCACCTGCAGACTTCCCTTCTCCTCCACCGTGTGGATGATCTACAGGATTCATAACCACTCCTCTTACATGAGGTCTTTTTCCTAACCATCTATTTCTTCCAGCTTTACCAATTTTAATATTTTTTTGGTTTGGGT
>MDSV01156860.1_pt1 | contig 26565 bp, 25 predicted proteins | sample 810851 | NCBI WGS metagenome assembly MDSV01 (sample SAMN05326640, study PRJNA326480) | marine metagenome | isolation source: seawater | place: Atlantic Ocean: North East | collected 2012
AAAGTACCATCGGCGCTGAAAGGCTTGACTTCCGAGTTCGGAATGGGATCGGGTATTACACTTTCGCAATAATCACCAGGCAAGTTTTTATACTAGATTTTTGAAATTCGTCAAACATTGATTTATTTAATAATTTTTAGTGATTTTATTGCTTAAAATATATTAGATAATATTTTTTTTTTAAGTAAAAGTGAATAATTACCAAATGCAATATATATTTCTATTAATATTAAGTTCTTTTCTATTATTGTTAACCAGAGTTATATCAGTGAGGCTAAATTTATTTGATGTACCTGATAATGTTAAAATTCATAAAGATAAGGTAACTAACATCGCAGGACTTGCTTTAATACCATTTTCGTTTTTTATAATTTTTTACTTTGAATTTAACGACATAATTATAAAAACTTTATATTTATTCATAATTGTTGTTCTGATAGGACTAATTGATGATATCAATAATATAAAACCCATATTTAAATTACTTGCACTTTTTTTACCAATTTATCTTTTTACAGTTTACGTGGGTGAAGTAAAAACTTTAGGTAATTATGAATATTTTAATCTTAATCTTGGATATTTTAGTTTAATCTTTACAGTTCTATGTATCTTTCTATTAACAAACGCGTTTAACTATATTGATGGAATAGACGGTCTTTTTGCTACTAATGTTATAATTACCCTCATTTTTTTTCAGTTTTTAACATACGAAACATATAATTTGTTTACAAGTCTATCAATTTTTTTATTTGTGTATTTATTATTCAATATAAATTTTTTAAAAGTATTTCCTAAACAATTTATAGGTGATTCTGGAAGTTTAGGTTTAGGTTTTTTAATATCAACTCTTTTAATTATTTATACACAAATTGAGAATATTCTTCACCCAAGTGTAGTTATATGGTTTGTGGCTTTCGTAGTTTATGAATTTTTAACAATAAATATAATAAGAATAAAATTAAAAAAAAATATATTTAAAAGAGATTTAAATTTTATATTCAATTTATTAAGTAAAAATTATTCAAAAACAAAATCTTTGATAATATGCAATATCCTTCATATATCATTGTGTTCTATTTCTTTAATTATACATTATTCAAAAATCTATTTATTTTCTTTAATTTTGTTTTTTATTTTATTTATTTTTTATTTAATTTTTAGACTCAGACAAATTTAAATTTTTTAAACTTTTTTCATAAAAAATTAGAAAACCAAAAGGCAAAATATTTAGTATTGATAACCAATTGTTAAAATAATTGCCTGACGGACTTAATGGCCACAAAGTTACAATCATGGAGATTATTAATATTGCTTCAATTGAATTTTTTTGATTAAATTTTTTATAATATATTTTTTTAATTAATAGTCTTAAAAGACTTATTATAAAATAACTAAATGCAATAAAATAGAATAGCGCTCCTATTAATCCAAGTTCACTAAGAAATTGCATAAAAATATTATGTGGATGAGTTGCACAGCCTTCTGGATGATACTTGGGTTTTTTGCATACATGCCTAAAAGTTTTTATACCAGAGCCAAATATTTTATTATCTTTAAAAATTTTATATGCAGTTTTGTAATGATTTTCGTGAGTTTGGCTGAAGACGGTAATTTTATCAGAATGAAAAATAGACTTTGTTGACAAATATCTCTCTAAAATATTTTTATTATGTAATGAAGAAGTCAAAATACAAATAATAAAAATGCATAAAAAAATAATGATTTTTTTTATGAGCTTCTTATTAAAAATTATAATTATTAAAAGTGAATTGAATAATAAAAAGTTAAAAAATGCTGTTCTTTCTCCACTTAAATATATAGTAAATGAATATAAAACTAATAAAAATATTTGAAAAAATTGGTTTGCGATAATTTTATTACTTTTCATATAAAATACAGAAATTAAAAATAAAGGGTAAGTACTTAAAAGAAATCTACCTAAGACAAGCTCTTCATTAAAGAAACTGCTTATTCGACTTACATGATTTGCACTATATCCAATAAGATTGTAACCTAAAAAAAATTGAATTAATCCATCAAAACAAATGACTATCGATATCAAAAGTATGAATTTAAAATATTTATTTTGAAACTTTATGTCTTGAGCATAATGGCTTATAGCTAAAAATAGTAACCCAAATCTTATGTAGGGTAATGCTCTACTTAAAGAAAGATTTAAATCATATGAAAATAAAGCATTCACAATAAGATAAATCCAGAATATAAAAAAGAATACAAAATATTTGTTAATAAATACTTTGTAATTTTTATTAAGTAGTTGGTTTGTTAAAAAAAAAAGCGCTATTAGTAATACCAATAAATCAGCAACAAAAATACTGAAAATTAAGAATAAAGGAATAAAATAAATAAAAATTTGTATTATTTTGTTTAAGGAAAAATACATTTTTTTATTCCATCCATTAGTGAAACTTTTGGCCTAAATCCTAGTTTTTTTATTTTTTTTATATCTGGACACCTGTGTTTAGTTCCTCCGGCCTTAATTTTTTTGTTAATTGTTTTAAATTTTTTGTTAGTTATTTTTTTTATTATTTCTAGTATTTTCTTAATTTTTACCCTTTCTTCAGTTCCAATATTATAAATGTTTAAATGTTTACCTTTTTGAATAAGAGTAAAAAAAGCCTCACAAAAATCTGATATATAAATAAAAGATCTTGTTTCGTTTCCACTACCTTCAAAAATAAGTCTTTTATTTTTTTTTATTTTTTTTAACTTATTTATCAATTCTGGGATAACATGCTCGCTTCCCATATCTGGACCATACACATTGTGTGGTCTAAAAATTATTAATTTTTTAAAAAATTTTTTACCAAAATTAATACCATACAATTCGGTTAATATTTTTCCTCCTGCATAGCAAAATCTAGGATTATTAACGTTAGGGATTTTTAAACTCTCACTTTCATCAGTTGGAATTTTTTTTGGAGTTTGATATACTTCGCTACTTGATGCTAGATAAAGTTCTTTAATTTGATTCTTTATGCAAAGATCAAAAATATTTATAAGTCCTTTCGTTGCTACGTCTAAGACTAATTCTGGTTTGCTGTAAAAAAATTTTGTACCATTTACATACGCTAAATGAATTACAGCATCAATATTTTTGAATGCAATTGAAAGACTTTTTTTTGATCTTATATCTCCATTAATAAATGTGATGTTTCTATTTTTTAACCTTTTAATTTTTCCTCTTTGATTATTATCAAATACTAAAACTTTATAACCTTTGTTTGATAACATATTTGAAATATTTGAACCTATAAACCCTGTCCCTCCTGTGACTAAAAATGTTTTTTTCATTTTTTTTTGTTTAAAACAAAATTAGTTGTGAGTCCATAAAAATACCATTTTAAATATTGTCTTAACCATTTCAAAATTTTAAAATTACTAGATCCTAGTTTTCTTTCTAACCATTGAGAAGGTATTTGTTTAATTTTATAACCATGTCTTTCTGCCTTTACTAGTAATTCTAATGAATATGCAAAACCAAGTTCAGACTCTATTTCAAATCTATCGATAATTTTTTTTGAAAAAAGGCGAAACCCATTGCTAGCGTCCTCTACTGGAATACTTGAAAGTTTAAATAAAGAAAAAGACGCAAATCTAACTAGTATTTCTTTAATTAAAGGACAATTTTTCATACTACCACCTTTCATAAATCTACTTGGAGCTACAATATCGTAACCTTCTAAATAAAACCTATACATTTCGTCAAGAATATTTCCATTAATTAAATCATCTGCTGGATAAACAACCATTGCATCTACAGAAGATGATATGAGCCCTGTTTTTACCGCACCACAAGGACCAAAGAAATTATTTTTAACAAATTTAATGTTATTATATATTTTAAATAATTGGTTTTCAAATTTGAATAGATCGTCTGTATCATTGTCATAACAAATTAAAATTTGATAATTACTCTTAACCTCATTTTTTAAATGCTTTATTACATTCAGTATATTTTTTCCCTCATTATAAACTGGTATTATAATATTAAAATCAAAACTCATATTTATGAGTAATTTTTTTTAACTTTTTTATATTCATGCTTGAATTCTTTGAAATTTTAAATTTAAGTTTTTTTTGTATGTCAATGTGTTTACATAATATTATATTTTTGTATTTTTTATATAAATCATAATCTGAGATTTTATCTCCTCCTACGTTAATTATTCCATTAAAATTTTTTTTTATTAAAAAAATTATATAAACTGCTAATTTATTTACCTCAATCGATGATGAAAAGGAGTCATTTGCGGCAGTTGAAAACTTAATTTTATTTTTGTTAAAAAACCTTGTTCGTATAATTACAAAATTTTTTAGTTTTTTTACAAATTTTTCAGACAATAACTTTGTTCTTCCATAATAATTATAAGGTTTTAATTTTGAATTTTCAGAGTAATTGCCAATTGTAGATGGATATACAGCATCTGATGAAATGTGAATTAATTTTATATTTCTATCTTCAAATTTGTTTATTACTGTTTGTAAATTTTTTACACCTAAGACATTTACTTTAAAAGATTTACTTTTGTACCTTTCACAAACACGCATTCTGGCTATAGCCGCACAGTTAATGATCAAATTAATTCCTTTTTTTTTTATAAATTTTTCTAACTGATTAAGGTTAGTTATATCTAGTTTTGTGCTTGATGGAAAAAAATGTTTGTTAAAAAACTTTTTTTTTTTTAAAGTTTTACCCAAAGTACCTGTTCCACCTAGAACTAAAATTTTTCTTCTCATTTTGGAATGATATTCCAAATATCAATTACTTTCTTATTCTTCGGTATTTTGGTTTTTTTATAATTTTTATGTGGTACGGTAACTATTATGAAGTCTGATTTTTTAATTAAAATTTTTTCATTAGTAATTTTTTCATCTTTGTAATAAGGGTCAGAATAGAGATATTTAATTTTTCTTTTTTTAAGATATTTTATAAGTTTTAATGATAAAGAGTCTCTTATATCATCTGTATCAGCCTTGAAAGCCATTCCCATAACTCCAATAGTTTTATTTTTAAGGTTATATTTTTTTTCTAAATTTTTTACTAAATAAATTGGTATACTTTCATTAATTGACATTGCTGAATATCCAAGATGAAATTTTGTTTTTAGAAAAGATGAAAGTTGCATTGTATCTTTTAATAAACATGGTCCAGCTGTAAAACCAGGTTTTGCAATTGCACTATTTCTCTCATATCCATTTATCATATTTAACCTTAATTTCTCAAAATCAATATTCAAATCATGGCAAATTTTGAAAAATTGATTGGATATTGAAAACATTATGTATCTATAACTATTAGAAAATAACTTGATTAACTCAGCCTCTAAAACTGATGTAATAATAATTTTTTTTGAAATTTTTGAAAATAATATTTGGGACTCTTTGATACTTTTGGGTGTAAATCCACTAATAATTTGGGGTAATTTTGGTAATTCGATTAAAGATTTTCCCTGCACAATACGTTCAGGACAATATGAGATATTATTATTCTTTAATTTACAGATTTGGTAGACTTTATCTGAAATACCTGGATAAACTGAGCTTCTAATAATTATTATAGACTTATTAGACAAATTTTTTTTAAGAACTCTAAAAAAATTTAGAAAATTTTTGGTTTGTGGTCTTAATCTATTATTAACAGGTGTTCCGATACAAATGATAATATATTTACTCGATTTAACTAGCTCCAAATTGTTCGATGCAAAAATTTTTTTTTGTTTTACTAATTTTTTTAAAGTTAAATCTGCTTTTTCTTCTTTGAATGGCATTATACCTTTATTTACAGAGTTAATATTTTTTAAATTGATATCTATTAATTGAACTCTATATTTTTTCCCCGCTAGCATGAGTCCTAGAGGCAAACCAACATGCCCGGTGCCACCAATTATAGAAATTGTTTTATTAAACATAATTATGTGCTATTAAACTATTTAATGAATACTCATACAATTATAAGAAAATGTCAAATTTCAAACTCAAAAAATTTAAAAAAAATTATTAGTTTAGGTTTTTTACCCCCTGTAAATCAGCTGCTAGATATTAATTCAAAAAATCAGACACAAAATTTTTTTGATACTGAACTACTATATTGTCCCAAAAGTAAGCTTGTTCAATTAAATGTTGAAGTTAATAAGGAAATAGTTTTTCCAAGGGATTATCCATACACAAGCGGTACTACAAAAATACTTAGAGATAATTTTAAAGAATTATACTCTGAAATAAAAAAAAAAATATTTTTAAAAAAAAAAAATTTTATTATCGACATAGGATCAAATGATGGAAATCTACTTTCAAATTTTAAAAAAGATTTTAAAGTTTTGGGAATAACCCCTGAAAATGTAGGAAAAATTGCAATTAAAAATGGTATTCCGACTCTATTGGAATATTTTGAAAAAAAAACTGTAAAAAAAATAATAAAACATCATGGTAAACCAAATATTGTTACTGCAACTAATGTATTTGCACATATAAATAATCCAAAAAATGTTTTAAATAATATAATTAAACTTATGGAAAAAGATGGGGTTTTCATCTCAGAATCACATTATTTAGTACCCTTAATTCAAAATGTACAATATGATACTATTTACCATGAACACTTAAGATATTACTCGCTTCAAAGTTTAAAATATTTTTTCTCATTAGTAGGATTAAAAATTTTTGATGCAAAAAAAATAAGAACACATGGTGGATCAATAAGAGTATACGCATCAAAAGACTCGAGTTACAAAGTATCAAGAAATGTTGGACAAATTTTAAAAGAAGAAAAAAAACTTTTAAACATGAAAAATTTTCAAAAATTTAAAAGAAAAATAATTTTTTCAAAATTAAAATTAAACAAAATTTTATATGATCTAAAAAAAAAAAATAAAAGAATTTGTGGAATTAGTGCACCATCAAGATCAAGTACTTTGATTAGTTACGTAAAATTAGACGAAAATATTATTGATTACATTTTAGAAATAAATGGATCTAAAAAAATTGGAAAATATATGCCTGGAACAAAAATACCAATTTTAAATGAAAAAATTCTTTACAAGGAACAACCTGAATATGCACTAATATTTTCTTGGCACATTAGTAAAGAAATTATAAGAAATTTAAGAAAAAGAGGATATAAGGGAAAATTTATAATTCCTTTGCCAGACCCAAAAATTATAGACTACTAAAAATCAATTTTATTTAATAATATTATATTTTTAATATATTAAAAAATGCCTCAATTATTTCAAACAATGCCTTGTAGAATAGAAGGATATAAAGCAGCCTTAGAGGGATTTAATGTTACAGACATTCATTTAATTGCTTATAATGATATTTGTAACAACGGTAATAATATTCTATCACCTAGTGGTTATACAGATCACGTCGGATCATATTTATATATTCCTTTTCTTTCAAAATTATTTAATCTAAGCATAGAAAATACAGCAGCCCTTTTTTTTTCATTTTATGGCACACTTTGTATTCTAATATCGTTGGTGGGATTATTTTATTTTTATAATTCTAAATTTGCAAAAATCTGTGGAACGGTATTTATAACTACTATAGGATTATTATGTATCTTTATTAGTGATACCTATTGTTTTTATGGATTAACAAGTTTGGCGCTTATAACATGGTGGAGTAAAATTAAAGAATTAGAGAAAATTAATTATAAAAAATTAGTTTTATTATTTCTATTCACAGGGTTAATAATATCATTCTCAAATACTGTAAGAGGAAATTCTGGTGACGATGTATTAATAAGTATTCTAATTATTACAATTTTCTTTACAGTTAAAGACAAAAAAAAATTTAGAATTATTTCCATCTTTATAATTTTTATTCCTATTTTTTTAGTAAATTTTCAGATCAGTGATTTAAAAAATAAAGCTAGGAATTATTTAATGAAAAATGAGGAAACTGTTGAAAGATTTGACCTGAATTTTGTAAGAGCTACATGGCATAACGCATATTATAGCCTGGGCTATCTATCGATTGATAATAAAGATGTGCCTATACCTTCAGATACTTTCTCAGTAAAGAAAGCTCAAGAAATAAATCCAAAAGTAAAAGTTTATTCAGCTGAATACGAAAAAATATTAAAGAATGAATATTTTAAATTTGTAAAAAAATATCCTTTTCTTTTTATCCAAATCCTAGCTTCAAAAGCAGGAGTAATTTTTCTCTACTTTTTAATTTTTTTTAATATTGGTATTTATTATTTATTCAAACATAGAATACGAGCTGAAACATTTTTATTTTTTATACCTGGAATAATATTCAATAGCGCATTTGGAATAGCTACAGAACCAAATTATACATATTTATTAGGTTTATTTGCATATTCGAGCTTATTTGCTATAAAATTAATTGAAGATAAATATTCAAAAATTTAACTTTTACTAATCTGATTAAGGTAAAATAGACTTTTTTTAATCTGCTTTACTCTATTAAAATTTTCATTTGCATAATTAAAACCATTCAAGCCCATTTTTCTTTTTTTTTCTTTAGAATAATTAATTATTTTATAAACATTTTTAGACATTGACTTAAAGTCTCCAGATTTACAAACCAAACCACATTTAGATTTAACTATAATATTATAAGTTTCTCCCTCTATCATTGCTAATATTGGTTTTTTTGCCATCATATAATTCGATAACTTTCCTGGGATTGTAAATTTATCTATTCCACCTTTTTTTAAACTTATTAATAGGCAATTTGAATTATTTAATATGCTAGGAATAAATTTCGATGATAAATTTCCAGTTAAAATAAATCTATCATTTAATTCTCTTTTTTTTATCTCAAATTTAAGCCATTCATATTTAGATCCATCACCTACAACTAACCATTTTAATTTTTTTATATGTCTAGTTATTTCTGCAGATTTTAATATATTTTCAAAATCTTGTGCTTCCCCTATATTGCCAGTAAATGTAATGTAAAAAAAATTTTTTTTGAAGGGAAAAAGTTTAAATTTTTTTTTATTTCTATTTAGAGGGTCTGGCCATGTCGGGTAATAAATTATTTTATTTTTATCTTTGCAATATTTTTTTATTTGATTCACAAATGCTTTTGATTGCGCAAAAATTAGATCACTAGCATTATAAATATATTTTACATAATATCTTATTATTTTAATCAATAATTTATTTTTTATAATATTTATTGAAGTAAGTGTTTCAGGCCATAAATCCAAAACCCAAAAAGCTATTTTAATTTTTTTTAGTTTTGCAACTAGAATTGCTGGGATCATAACAGTTGGTGGTGATGTTCCAAAAACTAAAATTAAATCATATTTTTTTTTAGTAAGTTTTATTAAACCAATTGTAGACAAAGATATTAAAAAAGATAAATAATTAAAAAATATACTGAATTTATTATTACTTCTTTTAATTACAGGAACTCTTATAACTTTAATATTTTTGAAGTTTTTTCTTAAATTTGTTTTTTTGAAGATATCCTTATTTGGATAGCTTGGATATCCAGTAAGAACTGTGACTTTATTTTTTTTACTTAAAAAATTTACTAAATCGTTAATCTTAAAATTTTCTGGCCAATAGTAGTGTGATATTACAAGTATTCTCACATTTATTTTTTATAATGATTTTCATTTACAAAACCAATAAGGCTCATAATAATTTTAACCAATTTTATTGAAACAATTTTATTGTTGTAATCTTCAACAATGTTTTTTTTTGCTGTCTTTTTCTCATTAAAGTAATTAATTGCTCTACTAACTCTTTTTAAATCTAATCCTGTCAAAAAAGATACAGCCTCCTCATCGGCTTCTGGTCTTTCATGAGAATGTCTTATATTAATTGCATTTAAGTTAAGAATAGAAGCTTCCTCATTAATTGTGCCACTATCAGATAAAATTATTTTCGAATTTATTTGTAGATTAAGATAATCAGAAAATGAAAATGGTTTTGAAAATAAAACATTTTTCAAATTTTTTCTATTAATCTTATTGATTTTATCTCTAATTCTGGGATGCACTGAAACTATGATTTTATAATTAAAGTTATTATTTAGATACTCAATAATGCCAATTAAATTTCTAAAATTTTTTTTATTTTCAACATTCTCTTCTCTATGACAACTTATAAGGAAGTATTTTTTTTTTTTTAAAGACAGATTGCTTAAAATTCTAGAATTTTTTATTTTATGTTTGTAGTAATTTATCACTTCAAACATTGGACTTCCAATATTAATTACCCTATTACTTGATAATCCTTCCCTAATTAAATGTTCTCTAGAGATTTTACTATAAGTAATATTAATATCTGAGATTGTATCAACAATTCTTCTATTAGCTTCTTCAGGTACTCTTTCATCAAAACACCTATTGCCAGCTTCATAATGAAATATTGGAATTTGTTTTTTTTTTGCAACTATTGAACTTAAAGAACTATTTGTATCTCCTAAAACAAAAATAGCATCTGGTTTGAATTCTTTTAAAATTTTATCAGTCTCAATTAATATTTTTGAAATTGTACGAATATTATTAGTGCTTGTATGTTTTAAGTGATGGTCTGGACTTCTTAAATTTAAATCCTTGAAAAAAATATTACTTAAATTTTCGTCATAATTTTGTCCAGTATGAAAAATCTTATGATCAAAGTGTTCATCAAAAGCAGGGAGTATTCTAGATAATCTAATAATTTCTGGTCGAGTTCCTAATATTGTCAAAATTTTAAATTTATTTTTAGTCATTATTATAATTTGTAATATATTGTGTCAGGTTTTTCTTTGTTATAATTTTCATTCGCCCACAATATAGCTATTAGATCTTTTTTTCCTGTATTTTTTATATTGTGTGCCCATCCCGGTATAGTTTCAATAATTGTTTCTTTTGCAGAATTAAATAAAATTTTTTTTTGCTCTCCATTAATTAAATTTTTAAAAACAAAATATCCTTGGCTAGATAATATTAAAAATCTCTCTACTTTTGTCATATGATAATGATTTCCTCTTACTTGATTTGGTTTGACTACTAATATTGATATCTGTCCATTATTTTTAGATTTAACAAATTCAAAAAAACTCCCCCTTTTATCTTTTATCGAACTGATATTATATTTAAATTGTTTCACTGGGATATATGTTAAAAATGTTGAATATAATAATTTATCAAATCCATGGGCAAGTTCAGCATCATTAATTAATTTTTGTCTATATTTATGGAAATATTTTAATTTTTTTACTAAATCAAATAATTTGATTTTATATGAATTATCAAAATTTTTTACTAATAATAAATTTCGTGTTTTTTTGTTTTTAATATCATCATAAAAAAGCTTGATAACTTCATCAATATGCAAAAATTCTATTCTTTCATTATATTTTGATACTTTAATTTTTTTATTTCTTGAAATTCTATGACTAAATGTTGCAATAACTGAGTTATAATTTGGTTTTGCCCATTTTCCAAAAATATTTGGAAATCTATAAATTATTACAGATAGATTTTTACCAACATTTTTTTTTAAATAGTTTTCAGCATCTAATTTTGTTTGTGTATAAATATTTTTTTTACTTTCAATTTGTTTTGTTGACGAAAAAATTAGATGAGTCTTCTTAGATTTTTTTTTTATTAGATTGACTAAATCTCTAGTCAATTTGAAATTATTATTTATAAATTGATTTTGTATTTTATTTCTATTTTCACCTGCTAGATGAAATACTAGTTCACACTTTTTCACATAGTTCTCTAGATCTTTAAAATTATTATTTTTTCCAAACTTAAAGATTTTTATATTTTTCTTATTTTCCAAAAAAAAAGATAAATTTTTTCCAATAAATCCGTTGTATCCTGTAATTAAAATATTCACTTTTTAATAAGTTTTTTTATATCTGGTATATCTAATAAAACTTTTTTTAATTTTGTATTTGTTAATCTTTCTGTATTTTCGGAAGTATAATCTTCTTTTAATTTTTTTGAACTTCCCCTTTTGAAATAATTATCATAATTTAAACTTCTACTATCAATTTTTATTTTAAAATAATTTTTGCTATTTTCACTAAATAAAAGCTCATTTTTAGTTGCGAGCGTCTCGGCTACTTTTTCTCCATGCCTTACACCTATAGTTTTTATTTTTTGTTTAGAATTAAGTATTTCTAACAAACACTTGGCCATTTGATATATTGTGGCCGCAGGAGATTTTTTTATAAAGATATCACCATTATTTCCACTTTTAAGTGCAACAAATACTAAATTGATTGCTTCATCAAGAGATATTAAAAATCTTGTCATATTTGGGTCTGTTATTGTAATTTGTTTTTTATTAAGTATTTGTTCTACAAACAAAGGTAATACGCTACCTCGAGAGTATATAACATTTCCATATCTCACAATTGAGAATACTGTTTTATGAGATGGTTTTCTAGCTTTTGATAATAAAATTTTCTCCATTAATGCTTTGGTCATTCCCATAGAGTTTATAGGCATAACAGCTTTATCTGTTGATAATGCAACAACTTTTGATACTTCATTATCTATAGCTGCACTAAATACATTTTTACTTCCAACGATATTTGTTGCTGCGGCTTGGTCAGGAAAAAATTCACATGAGGGTACTTGTTTAAGGGCCGCTGCATGAAAAACAATATCAACTCCTTTCATTGCATAACTAATACTTTTTTTATCTCGGACATCTCCAATAATAAAATCAACATTTTTACTCTTTATTTTTGATCTTAATAAGTCTTGTTTTAACTCATCTCTTGAAAATATTTTTATTTTACAATTTAAATTAACAATTTTATTTAACATAGTTGAGCCAAATGATCCTGTGCCCCCAGTTATTAAAACTGTTTTATTATTAAATATTTTTTTTATTTCAGATTGTTTAATCAATTTATCTCAATATTTTTATAAAATTTTAGAATTTTTTTTATATTTAACTTAATATCTAAATTTTTTTTTGCATACTTTAAAGCTTTTTTTCTAATCAAACTAGAATTCTTTTCATTGCTCAAGTAATATACTGATTTAACTAGATTTCCTAATTTATAGTCAGAAACTTTAACAGCGCCGTGTCTTGATGCATGATTTAAATTACAATTATTTGTGCATAAAAGCACACCTCCTAATGACATCACTTCAATTGCTAGTACGGAGTTACATTCATAAAATGATGTTAAAATTACAATATCAGAGTTTTTTATTATTGAGTATTTTTTTATACCATATACTGGTTTTTTAAATTTTATATTTCTATTTAATCCTAAAATATTTTTTTTTTTTTCTAATTTGTTCAAAGATCCATCATTTGGTCCAATTATATTTAAAAAGTAATTATTTTTTTTTTTGTTTAGTCTGTGGATTAAATCAATTTGTAAATCAATATTCTTTATTTTATTTAATCTTCCCAAAAAGGTAATTTGAAATTTTTTTTTACTTGATGTTTTTTTCCTTCTTAACTTTAATTTTTGCAAATAATTTAAATCAATACCATTGGGTTGTATTAAAATTTTTTTTTTATTGATATTTTTAACCCAGCATGAATTTTTAAACTCTTTTTTACTTAAAAAGTGAAAAGCTTGAATATAATCAATATTATTTTTTTCAAATAAATAATAATATAATTTTTTGAAAAAGTATTTATTTTTGACATTAAAACTATCCAAAGAACCATGGGGTGTCATTACAACTTTTTTTTTTAAAATTCTAGAGATCAAAGCGCTAACACTTATTACACCATTCCAAACACCATGAAGATGAATAATATCTGAAACTTTTATATTATTGTAGATTTTCAAAATAAAATCTAAGCTAGGAATATAGTATCTTTTAGTTAAAAAAGATCCCATAACTAAATTTACACCTCTTTGATTATTAATTTTATTTTCATCTAATTGACTTACGATATTAACATTATGACCATTTAACATTTGATACTTAGCAAAATCTAATACGACTTTTGGTGGTCCACCTTGACTTGAATTTAAAGATGATACAATGTGTGTGATTATCATTTTTTATTCATAAATATTATTTTAATTTTTAAAAATGATTAATGAAAATAAACATTATTTATTCTGTTCTAAATTCTGGAGTATTTCATGAGATATGTCAACACAGTGATCAACTTTTGCAGATAGAATTTTATAATATTCTTTTCTAATTTTGAATACTTTTGATATTCTTTTATCAGTTTTTTCCAAATTGACAGGAAATACTCTAGCACTTGTGAAAATATTATTTGTAAACTTTATTTTTAAATTTGGGAAATAAAATCTAATATCATTTAATATATTTTTTTTTAATTTGTTAATTTCAAATTTTGAAATATTATTTTTGTTCCAATTTTTGGGATAAAACTTAGAAATTTTTTTTTTTAATACAGAATAAGTAACATGATATAAAATGTGTTTATTACTTTTCCCTTTTGGTAAATATGAAAAAAAATTACCATCCATTAATGCTAAACCCATTTTTTTAAATCTTGACAACACAAACTCTAAAATAATCACTTTTTGGAAAACAAATTTTTTTGGTTTTATTATTTTTTTTGATAAATAATTAGAACCTTCATAAGCCGCATCAATAATTATGTCATAATTGTAAGAATTTTTGGATGTTTTGAGTATATATTGATTTTTTAGCGAAATATCTGTTACTTTCTCGTTAAGTTTAATGTCATTTTTTTTTAATTTTTTTAATTTTTTTAATATTATTATCTTAATTTTATGCCAATCATAAATTGGCTCTGTTACTTGTATTCCTCCTTGAAGGTTTTGATTTTTTATTGAAAAGTTATCTAGATTTACTGTTTTATATTTTAAATGATTTTTTTTACAAAATTTTAAATAATGTTGGTATGTGACTTTGCTAGAATTGGCGATAAAATAATAATTTTTGAAATTTTTAATTATTGCTGGAGAATAAAACTTTTTAAAGGATTTATAGCCTTTTAATGATTGTCTTGCTGTTTGATAGTCTCTTGGATAGTGATAACCAAGATGCACTCTATTTAAATTGTTCGTAGATGCACCCATTAAAACATCTTTATTTTTTTCAAACAATGAACATTCAAAACCTTTCCTTTTTAATATTAAATAGGTTGTAATTCCAAATAAACCTCCACCTATTATAGCAATTTTTTTTTTCATTTTATTTGTTTAAGCTTAATTATGATTGTTTAGCAATTCTTTTAAACATATTAAAAATAAAATTTTCAAATTTTTCTATGTTCAGAAGAAATTTTTCCACTTGATCTATTTGTATCATCATTTAATCTTATTACGTCACTTAAATTTGGAGTAGAAACTTCAAAAAGTTTTAGGTTAGCTAAGGCTTCAATTCTATGAATTGTATTTGGTTTTACAAATACAGAATTGTATTTGCCTAAAACTTTAGTTCTTATGCTTCCATTGAAAAAATTATTAGGTTTTTTTGTGGAATAATAAAGTTTACACTTTCCACTATAAATAAAATTTGTTTCAGTTTTATACTTATGATATTGCAAACTAGTTTTGAAACCCTTTTTTATATAAATTTCTTTGAAACAATATTTTTTAGATCCTTTGTTAATCCATAGCTCATAACCCCAAGGTTTGTTTACTTTGTATATGCTTTTTTTATTTTTTATAATTAATTGAGATTTCTTGCTTATTGAATTTTTTCCACAAAATAAAAGTTTTATATTTTGGTTTGATTTTATTTTGATTTTACAATTCTTAGAAATTAATATCTGATTAGTAATTTTTTTTGTTAAGTTTTTGTAACTAATAAAATATTGATTATTACTTATATTATAAATGCTATAATGTTTATCTCCAGATATATTAAAAGTATTATTTTTTTTTAAATTTACTAATTTATAAAAATAACTTGCTCCATTTAAATTATTTACTTTTTTATTATTAAAAACCTTTAAAATTTTATTTCCGCCTAGCATCATACTTCGTACCTCTTTAGATCTGGATAATATTCGAAAAATCTATTGTATAAAGATTTTGTATAAAAAAGAAACTGCCAACGACTGTTGAAACCATACTTTTTCCTTGCCCATTTTTGACCTTCATTAATGTATAAAAAGAAATTCTTTTCATAATTTTCTGTTTTGATTTTTTTGTGATTTTTTTTTAAATGTGTTTCATTTTCGAAGCACATTGTTTTTGTTGTAAGCGCAGTAGCCCAATCGTTAATATATCCTTTTGAAATTAATTCTAAATCTGAACCATATCCCCTAAAATTAGACCCATCATACAGGCAATTTATATAATTTGGATTTTTAAAGTTTACAACATCCATTAGATATCTTTTTCTAAATAAATAGCATGAATTTTGTAAGTACCAAAAATATTTAGTTTGTTTTGTTTTTATAATGTCTTTTTCTGCCCAATTTATTGCACATGGTGATAATATACCTACCTTGGGATGATTTTGTATTTCCTTTATTAAAATATCTAAAAAAGGTTCATTATTAAATTCTGTGTCGTTAGTTAACAAAAAAAAATAATCATAATTTTTAAATTTTTTATTTTTAATTAAATTTGATAAACCAAAATTAAATCCTCTAGGAACTCTTAATCCATTATTTTTTGCACTTTTCCATTTTGCCCACCAAGTAAAATTTTTGGATAATTGACTTTTATCAGAACCTGACTCTATTATGAAAATATCATTCTTTATTTTATTGTATTTTTTTATTTTATTATAAAGTTTGTCTGTTATTTTTGGCAGATTCCTGTTCAATATTAAAGTAGCAACTCTCATAATTAATTCAAATTATTTAATTGTTTTAAATAATTTAAAATACTATCCTCAATTGTTTTTTTTAATTTTTTATTTAAATCAATTCCCTTTTTTTTTAAAAATATTTCCACTTCCTTTTTCGATTCAATAAATTTTTCATTAGAATAAATATAATGGCCACACAATAATGCTTTAAACTCTGTGTTGTGATTTTTACTTTCTATCCATTTTTTCCATTTTTTTGATTCATAAGCAATCTGGTAAAATTTATCTAAATTTTTTTTTAAATTATATTTTTTTAGAATTTTTGAGTATTCTAATGATTCAATAAATCCAAATTCAGGCGCAACATTAACAGCATGAATTCCTAATCTTGGTAACCATTTTAATGTTTCGTTTGATAGATAGTCAGTATTGTGTTGCTTGATAAATATTCCATATTTTTCAAACATTTTTGAAATTTTCGGCAAAGTAATTTCTGCCGGCAATTCATTAATAATTCTTTTGTCAGGAAAGTCGAGAGAACCTATATTTTTATTTTCTATAACCCTTGTACCAGTTTGAGCAACCATAAACATAGGCTTGGGAAGTTTGCTTTTATTAATTTTTATTAAAATTTTGCTTACTAAATTTTCTAACTCTAAAAAATTATCAGAAAAACCCGTCTGTTCCTCAGTACCAATCTCAAATATAATTTTTTTTTTATTTTTATTCGAAAACTCAAAACAGTGCTCATACAATTCGAAAATATTATCAATTACTCTTTTAAGGTTATTTTTACTGTCGATATTTAAGGATGGGTCTATATGAATTACCTTAAAATCATTAGCAATATCCACCTCAAATGATTTTTTTGCAGACTTCATTGCTTCCTCAATATTCATTTTTTTTTTTAATTTCCAGATTATTTTGCCATGGTCCACCATGGTCTCTGGATAGTATCAAGTATTTATTTTTTTTTCTTTTGAGATACTCATTGAGTTTCTCTGTTGTCCAGTTATTAACATAACCTCCACCATGAAATTGAGAGTCTATCTGTCTTCGGCTACAAATTAAAAACATTGGAATTTTTAAATTATTACTAAGATTATTAGCCGCATCAATACAGTTCATGCTCATTGGGCCAACTCCTAAAATAGTTTTTTTCAAGTTAATAAAATTTATTAATTTTTTTTTTAAATTTACGTCTTCCATTTTCCTGAAAAATTTATTTTATTTGCTAGTTGCTTATCGGGATCATATCTCACAAAAAATTTTTGCAATATATGTAAACTTGCTTCTGCTACAGCTCTATTGCCACCATTTCTTTTAGTGATATAATTGGCATATTTTTTTGCATTTGTATCAGCATCTTTTGGTGCAATTGAATACAAAACTTTTCTCATTACATAATGATCAAAAATTCCATCGCCCATATAAATGACACTATCTAAATTATATTTTTCTTTAATCCAATCTAGTCTTTTTATAGTACTCACTAAATTAAGTTTAAATTTCATATCATGAACAATTCTTCTTTTTGAAATTTTAAATCCACTTTTATCACCAGTAACAAATTCAATTTTAATATGCTGTTTTAATAGCGAGAGACCATCGTGATCGTCTGGACCAAAAATTTTGAACTCTTTACCTTTAGAATTATAAATAAATTGACCATTAGTCATGACTCCATCAACATCAATTAAGAATATTTTTGGTTTTTTTTTATATTTTAATTTCTTCATAACTAAAATTTTTTCTTAAATTTTCTCTGTTAAACAACTTGTTTGAATTAAAAATAAATAAGATTAATATTTTAATTAATTCAGAAGTTTGCTTAATTAATTTTACATTACTCACCTGATCTTCTTCTTTCCATGAAATTGGAAAATATTTTAATTCAAATTTTTTTTTTGCCATATATAAAGTTAAAAAATAATTAAATGTAAGATTATCCGGAAAATTTAAAAATTTATTATCTTCAAATACCGATGTTTTAATTATGTATAAGCCTGAGCCTAAATCATAAATTTTATTTTTTGTAAATAAACTAAACATAAAATTAAAAATAATATTTCCAGTTTTTTTTATAAAAGAGTAAGTTTTTGCATCAGACTCTTTTAAAAATCTTGAACCCATTAAACAATCAAATTTATTTATATCCTCTTTATTTATTTTAATAATATCATTAATATCTGCCTGATCATCGCCGTGCAGTACTAAAATATGTGTGAAATTTTTCTCCCTTGCATAATTTATTGCAACTTTATGAGATCCACCAAAACTATAATTCTCATTATTTAAAAATATTTTGAATAAATTTTTGTATTTATGATTTTTTATAAATTCTTTTATAACATTTGAGGTGTTATCTTCACTTCTGTTATCTATTAGAACTATTTCATTTGCCAATTTAAAAATATCTTCATTCAAAGAATTTAGGACTCTATAAATTTGTTTTTCACAATTAAAACATGGAATAAATAATAGTATTTTATTCATAAAATATTAAGTATATGTATATTTGTAATAAAAATAATTTTCAAATTTATTTATGTTTATACTTGGAATATTTGCTTATCAACATGATGCAGCTGCATGTTTAGTCAAAAATGGACAATTATTATCATTTGTTGAAGAAGAAAGATTGAATAGAGAAAAACATTCTGCAAAATTTCCAGAATTGTCTATCAAATATCTTCTAGAAAACCATAATATAAATATTAATGAGATAGACTATGTTACTTTTTCTTGGAAGCCAGGTCTAGAGATAAAAAGTAATATATTTAATGTATTAAAATTTTTTCCAAACTCATTAAATTTAATAAAATCAGGTGCTACTCAAAATGATATTTCATTGATTTCAAGACTAAAAAAACAATTCACATTAAGAAAACAATTTAAATTATGTGGAATAGAGTTAGACAAAAAAACTAAAGTGGTAGAAATAGAACATCACTTAGGTCATGCTGCAAGTGTATATTTAGTATCTAAATTCAATGAGTCTGCGATAATAACATGGGATGGTAGAGGTGAAAGTACAAGTGTATTATTATCTGAAGGAAAGAGAAATAAAATTCAAAAACTTAAAGAAATAAGAATACCAGACTCCCTAGGAATTTTTTATTCTGCAATTACTATATATGTTGGTTTCAAATTATTTGATGAAGGTAAGACTATGGGGCTTTCTGCTTTTGGAACAGATAAATATCTAAAAGATTTTGATGATATAATTTATAAAAACAAAGACACTTTCAAAATCAACCAAAAATATTTCTCTTACATGTCTCATGGAAGAAATAAATATTTATCAAATTATTTTTTAAATAAATTTGGTCCTCCAAGAGCATCTAATGAAAATATCACTCAACATTATATGGATATTGCGTATGCAGCTCAAAAAAAATTAGAAGAAATTGGATTACATTTGGTAAAATGTCTAAAAGAAGTTTGTCCTTCAGATAACCTATGTATTACTGGAGGAGTAGCTCTAAATTGTATTATGAATCAAAAAATAGTTGAATCAAAAATTTTCAAAAATATTTTTGTTCAACCAATAGCTACAGATGCTGGAACAAGTATTGGGAGTGCATATTATTTGTATAACTCAATATTAAATAATAATAGGAATTTTGAATTTAAGAATATTTATCTAGGACCAAAATTTAATGAAAGCGAAATAGAGAAAATTTTAAATAATAAAAGACTCAATTTTTTAAAATCAAAAAATATATTTAAAGATTCTGCAAAATTTTTAGCTAAGGGTAAAATAATAGGATGGTTTCAGGGTAAAATGGAAGGTGGTCCAAGAGCGCTGGGTAACCGAAGTATATTAGCTGATCCTAGAAATAAAAATATTAAAGACAAGTTAAATATTATTGTGAAAAAGAGAGAAGCTTATAGACCGTTTGCTCCAGCAGTTTTAGAAGAATATAAAACACAATATTTTAACATGAATTATGATAGTGACTATATGATATTGTCTGCTGATGTTTTAGAAAATAAACAAAAAATAATACCGGCTGTGACACATATAGACGGAACAGCAAGAGTTCAAACAGTAAAAAAAGAAATTAATGAAAAATTTTGGAATCTTATAAATGAATTTTATAACATAACTAATGTTCCAGTAATTTTAAATACTTCTTTCAATGAGAATGAGCCAATTGTTTGTCATCCCGAAGAGGCTATTGAGTGTTTTTTAAGAACAGATTTAGATTTATTAGTTTTAGAAGATTTCATAATTCATAAATGATTAAATATATAAAAGGAAATGCTGAGTTAATATTTATCATTTTTTTTTTATTACTTATAATTTTTAATCTTTATTATTTATTTATAGATAAAAGTATATTTATTGGAGCCGAAATGGCTAACAAAGTCTTCGAAATAGGTAAGCACGAATTAGAGGTGATGTATATTTTAAAACCTATATTTAGGAATGATTTAAGCCTTTTAAATATTATTGTAATAAATTTATACTTTGTAGCAATAACTATTTTGGGAAATTTGATTATAAAATTATTTGCAAAAACAATAAGTATAGTTGATAAATTTGTTACAGATCACGAAGAATTTTTTTTTATTTCAGGTTTTGTTTTAGGTTCAATAATATTTAATGGATTACTAAGGCTACTAAGTTTAAACTTTTCAATTACAACAATTAATTACGTTGTATTAATATTCTTTATAATTACTTTATTTTATTTAATTAATTATTTTCTTAATTCATGGAGAGATTTATTAAATAAAAAATTATTTATAGTTTCATTGTTATTTATTTTTTTTTTAATAAATAATTTACAAATAGATGGACATCATTTATCTGGAGACTCTACATATCATTATGGTTACAAAACTCTGCTTTTAAATTTTTTAAAACAAGATTTCATTCCAATAATTGGTGGCCATTACTTTGAGCCTATGATCATAACTCCAATAACCTTTATTTTACAAGATTTCTTGTTTTTTAATTCGTTTGAGCAATCTGCTTTCATTTCAAATTGGTTTTTTCAAGCATACGCAAAAACTTCCTCCTTTTTTTTATTATATCTTGTATGCAGATACTTTTATAAAAACGAAAAGATAATTGTTCCAATAACTTTGGTATTACTTCTATTTTTTACTAATTATTCTGGTAATTTTATATTCAATCCACTTCTTTATGACAGTGGTAATCCACTAGCTCTCTCATTGCATGGATCAAGAATTATTGGCCTGTCATGCTTTGTATTAATTACTTTATTTATTTTCGAAAAAATAAACAATGTAGATAATGTTGAAACTAATACTTTTAATTATAGGTTTCTTACTTTTCTAATTACATTTATTTATCTAATTGGAATAAACTCCCTAGGTGTTCAATTTATTTTTTTGAATTTACTTCTTATATCTTTCTTTTTAATAGCATCATTAAAACAATATTTTCAATTTTTTTTAAGATTGAAAATTAATTTTAAAATATGCATAGTATTATTTCTTTTTATTATTTTTGTTTCTTATACTTTAATCGGAAGAAATTTCCATACTACACATTTATCTCCATACCTTATGTTGTTTGGCATTTTTTTAAGTTTTTTTACTTATTACTATTCTACTTTAAATTTTAGGTTTAATAAAATTAGTAAAAGATTTACGTTATCAATCTTAATAATTATATTTTTTAGCTTAATATATATAGGGAATTTTTTTTCGTATTTTTTTTTATTTGATAACCCTGAGATTAATTTCAAATTAATATTTCATTTGAATGATATTTTTGCAGAGATTTCATCTGCGAATGCAAACATAGAAAAAACTGGCCTTTATAATAGTATGATTGAGTATAACAAAAATAATGAATATATGCTTATGAATATATGTTCTTTTAAGGATAAAATTGATCTTTTCATGGCAGGTATGCCAAATTATCATTGTATGAGTTACACTAGATTAATTTTTGGTTCAGGAATAATTTTTTTATTTTTTGTTTACAACAGTATTAAAATTTTTCATCCAATAAATAACTTGAGAAATTATTCCTCAAATTTTATAAATCAGATATCAATTTATTTATACCTTTTGTCTGCCTTCTTTTATATGTTTTCTTTATTTTATACAGATATGTTATCTGGAAGTTATTTGCTTCATTCAAGAACAAGATTTCTAGAAGTTGCAAATTTCTTAATTCTATTTAATTTTGTTGTGTTGTTTGCAAAAGATTTTAGTTTTAATAATATTCTCAAAAAAATATTAATTATATTATTAATTTTAAAATTTTTATTGCCTTTTACAATAAACGTTTTTCATGTAGACAAATATAATAATTGGTTTTTAAACCAATGGATTAAAAATTTCAGTTATTTGAAAAAAAATTTATATTAATATTTAATACCCTCTAGTATAGGCTTGAGATCTCTTTCTATTATTATATTGAGACTTTTAACAAGTTTTTCTCTTTGCTCAATTTTAATACCATCAGATTGTGACTCATGATCTAGTTTTTCAATAATGTAGCCTTTGAAGGTTTTATCTCCAATTTTTCTCTCTAACCTGTCTATTTTAAAAAGTATATGATCAGCAACTCTTAAGATTTTATTTATTGGAGAGAGTAAAAAAAATATAACAACTAGGATTGCAATTGTTACGATTAAAGTTTTTATTGTAAAATCTTTATATTTGTTCATTTTATTATTTAATAATGTATATACTATTTTTTTAAATAAAATTGATAATAAAATAATAATATTTAAATTGACAAAAGTTTGTATTTTAACTGCTGGAACTGGAAGTAGACTTAACAAGTATGGGAAAGTAATAAACAAAGCTATATTACCTATAAAAGAAAAAGCAATTATAAGCCATATTTTAATGCTTTTTAGTCCAAAAAATGAGTTTGTAATTGCTACTGGATATAGAAGCTATGATGTAAAAAATTATTTAAAAATAGCACACCCAAAACTAAAAATAAAATTTGTTAATGTTAAAAATTTCAATGGTCCAGGCAGTGGACCTGGCAGATCTCTACTTTATTGTAAAAAATTACTTCAGGAAGAATTTTTTTTTGTTCCATCTGATCTTTATACAAATATAAATTTAAAAAATAAAAAAAAATTTGAAAATAATATTTTTTGGAGTTCAAAAGTTAAGCAAGAAGAAACAAAAAATTATCTTAATTTTTTTCATAAAAACCTTAGAATTTTAGATTATATTGATAAAAAAAATATATCTGATGACTCAATTTATTCTTGGAGTGGTCTTTGTTACATCAAAGACTATAAATCTTTTTGGAATTCCTTAGAAAAAAAAAAAAACAAAATTAATAACGAATATCAAATTTCAAATGGCTTGATTGACTTAATTAAAAATAAAAAAAGTTTTATAAAAAAGATTCAATGGAAGGATTTAGGCAACTTTATAAATTACGAGAAAGAAAAAAAACAATACAATAAATTTGATTTTTCTAAAGATAAAGAGTTTATCTATTTTATAAATAATAAAGTCATTAAATATTCAGTAAATGATTTGGAAAGTAAAAATAAACATTTAAAATTTAAACTTAATAAACAAGTATACCCTAAGAATACAAAACTAATGAACAACTTCTTATATTATGATTTTGTTAAAGGAGAAAATTTTTACAATGTTGCGAATAAAGAGAATTTCATTAATCTTTTAAAATATTGTGAAAAAAAACTGTGGATACATAAGAAGGTGGATAGATCATCATTTTATTCAAATTGTAATAATTTCTATAAAAAAAAAACTTTAAACAGGGTTAATCTGTTTTTGAAAAGTATGAAACATTTTGACCAAATTAAAATAGTAAATAACATACAAGTTCCATCAATAAATAAATTATTAAAAAGAATTGATTGGAAAATTCTTTCAAATGGAATTCCAAGTTATATTCATGGTGACTTACAATTTGACAACATTATAAAAATTAATTCATCATTTAAATTAATTGATTGGAGACCCGACTTTGATGGTGTCATTAAATATGGAGATTTAAACTATGATTTTGCAAAACTATTAGGTGGTATTTATATAAATTATAGAGAGGTAAAAAAAAATAAATTTATAGTTGAGAGAAAAAAAACAAATAAATATTATGTAAAATTTCCAAAGTCTAAAAATATTAAGAGCTTGCTTCCTATTTTAAAAAATCACATTTCTAAAAAATTAAATTTTAATAAAATTGAATTAATTAGGGCTTTAATTTATTTAAACATGTCCCCATTGCATAAATCACCTTTTTCTGAAGGATTATTTTTATTATCAAAATATCTATTAACAAAAAATCTAATTTTGAAGAAATGAAATATATCTCAATTTCTCAATTTCCTGGAAAGATGGGTGAGACAATTTTTAATTCTGCTTTTAAAAAGATGAAAATAGATGCAACATACAAGGCAATAAAAAAATTAAGATTAGTGAATTTAAGAAAATTTCTAATTAAAAACAATATCAATGGAAGTGCAATATCAATGCCTTTTAAAGAAAAGGTTATAAAATATTGTGATTATTTGGATAAATCTGTAAGATTAACAAATTCATGTAATACAATAATACTCAAAAGGGAAAAAATTATTGGCTTTAATACTGATTATTTAGGAATAAAGAAATTAATTATTTCAAAAAAAATACCAAGAAACTTTGAATTTTATATTTTTGGTTCAGGGGGGTTTTCAAGATCTTTTTATAAAGCTCTCAATAATTTAAATTATCCAAAAATTTATGTAATTGGCAGAACTATCAAAAGATTTAATTCTTGGCCTCGAAATATTGGAATAAATAAACTTAAAAGATTTCCAAATAATCCATCAGATAATGTAATAATTAATGCCACTCCTATTGGCATGAAACAAATAAAAAAAAAAGATTTTTTATCTAAATTAAACTTAAAAAAAACTAAATATTATTTTGAGTGTGTTGTTTCACCTAAAAATACTAAAAATATAATTATAGCAAGAGGAAAATCTATTAAAACTGTATATGGATATGAAATTAGTATTGAACAGGCGCTTATTCAATTTGAGTTATATATGAAAAAGAAATTATCTAAATTTTTTGTAAAAAAGATATTAAAAGAAAAAATAATAAAATAAACTTAAAATAAAAAATTTTACTAAATTTATCAAAAATTAATTGGTTATTTATATCTATTTATTTTTTTTTAAAAAGAAATAAATTTTAGATATTAAATATATTGAATATAAACAAACAAATTTATAAATTGTTAAAACAAACGTCATATCTAGACCAAAAGATGTAAGCCAATCAAAATATGATATTAATATTAAACCAAAGGTCAATTCTTTAAATAAAGGGTCTAGTTTTTTAATATATATCAATAAATTTTTAATCAAAAATAAAATTAATAAATAATAAAATATTGAAAATTTTCCAAATAATATTTGTGTTTCTGCAAATATGGTAATCTGTTCTGAATTGGTTATATGAGATTCATATTTTTTGTTAATTTTATTTTCTAGATAAAATTTATTAAAGTATTCTTCTTGTAGAACCTTAGACGCAAATCCAACATTAAATAAATCAATTCCTGGAGACAGTCTGTCTAAAGCAGGTTTGTAATAGTAAAAGAGATTTATTTTTTTATCATAATATATAGAATTTCCATATTTCTCTATAAAAAAATCCAAATAACCTATCCTCTCCGTAAATCCCTGCAAAGAACTTAAGTAATATTTTTTTAAAAATTTAAAGAAAAATTCTTTGTCTGTATCTAATTTTTTATGCGAAAAAAAATGAACAGTTTTATTGTAAACATCTAATTTTAATTGTAGATCAATTTTATCTTTGATTTTGTAAATATTTAAAGCTTTAAAAGATGTTGTTAAACTAAAAATAAAAAGCAATATAACAAT